>Ga0114129_10000836_pt1 | contig 39837 bp, 30 predicted proteins | sample RhiMetdeltSRZDD1_FD_80071 | JGI IMG/M metagenome (GOLD analysis project Ga0114129, IMG submission 80071) | Populus rhizosphere microbial communities from Tennessee, USA - Rhizosphere MetaG P. deltoides SRZDD1 (version 2) (version 2) | ecosystem: Host-associated > Plants > Roots > Rhizosphere >...
ACACCAGTTAGGTCAAAATTTTGCGTCAACATTTGAAATCAAATACCTTGGCAAAGATATGGGGGAACATCTAGTATGGCAAACCTCTTGGGGAATTTCTTGGAGGGTCATAGGTGCTATTATAATGACGCACGGCGATGATATGGGCATCATAATTCCACCAATGATTGCTCCCATTCAAGTTATAATAGTACCTATCTATAACGATCTTAGCAAGGAAGAGGTAATTTCAGAAGCACGGAATCTAGAAAAGGCTTTGACCCAGATAGGAATAAGAGTGCATACGGATGACAGAGATGAATATACGTCAGGTTGGAAGTTTAACGACTGGGAAACTAAAGGCGTACCCTTACGAATAAACTTAGGTCCCAGAGATATCAAAAATATGCAAGTAGAGTGTGTCAGGCGAGATACTCGTGAGAAGAACATAATTCAGAGAGTAGGTATTGGAGAAAAGATTAGGGATTTGCTCTCAATAATTCAAGCAAGCTTGTTTGATCGAGCACTGTCAAAACTTAAGGAAAATACGAGGATTGCTCTAACACTAGAAGAGGCGAAATCGATCCTAGAAACTAGCGGTGGTTTTATTTCTACTTTCTGGTGCGGTAATGTCAAGTGCGAACTTAGAATAAAAGAGGAGACTTCTGCAGACATTAGAGTAATCCCCTTTGAAGGCCAGGAAAATCTTGACGACAAGTTCTGTATCTGTTGTCGCCTCCCGGCAAGTTCAAAGATAATTATTGGAAGAGCTTACTAGCAAGTAGATATAGGGAAGGAGCGAGACCAAAGTAAAACTTGACCTCCATTGAAGATATATTTGCATTCTATGATGATTTTGGTTATCCCGGAATCTTTTTAATAAGTTTTATAGGAAGTATAATAGTTTTTGTTCCGGTACCTTATTTTCCAGTTCTCATAACGGCAGCGTTTAACAAGAATTTAGATCCTCACTTGATCTCACTTTTTAGTGCTATTGGGGCGGTTTCAGCAAAATTAATTATTTTTTATGCCAGCTACTACGGTAGAAATATTCTAAGCCCTAAAGTTAGGGCAAGGATGTTACCGTTGCAGAGATTATTATCAAAGTATGGATGGGGCGGAGCTTTCGTTGCGGCGCTTACACCCATACCAGATGACTTGGTTTACATTCCTTTAGGACTAGCTAAATATAGCCCGTGGAAATTTGCGACAGCAACTTTTGCGGGAAAATTTCTGTTTAATGAGGTGCTTGTGCTAGGAGCCGTTTATTTTGGCAAACCATTTATAGATAAAATAATGTCGGACACAAGTACTCCAATCTCACTTGTAATAGGCACAATACTGACTGTTACTGTAATAGGACTTATGATCTATCTATCTTACAAAATCAATTGGGATCGGATTATAGGAAAATGGTTTCCATGGACAATAGATAAATCAGATGGAAATTCAGATTAAGTTCTTGATATAGTATTGGAATTAATTGCCGATTCTCCAGTAGAATAATAACCAAAAGGAACCAGGAATTAGCGATCAGTCTAGGGGAGTAATTCCGAATGGACCTATATGTATTTAACATAGTGAACCAACTCTCCTAGTTCCACTTAAATGTCAGTAAATCCCTACAAAAAACAGTGTCCTTTTGGATATCCTATAAAAAAGGTTCTAGTCGAAATCCACATTATCTATGTAGGGCCTTACCCTTACGGCTCCCTGCCTACTGGGTTTCCTACCTTGCCTGGCACCATAAAATTCAAGAATAGTAGCACCAATGCTTGAACAGTTAGAGCCACTACAACCGCCCAAGAAATGCCTGTAATCCCTAATCTATTCCCCAAATATAGCATAAGCACAATTTGAAGGCTCTCATAGATCAACGAGCCAATCATAATATAGCGTGTCTTCTGTAAGGATAGGAAGCGTGAATTAAGCGTACCGATTGCCATCATTGGTATTATACCGAAGCTCAAGATCCTCATTGAATTAATTGATGTCACGTAATTTGGGAAAAAAAACTTAATTATATTTGGACTGAAAGTGAATAATAAAATAGTCAAAACAATCGAAAGGCCTATTCCATACCACCTTAGTTTATTCCTCTTCTTTCCTATGGCCTCCTCCGGTATAAGATATTGATAAAAACTCACTGGTATCATACTTAAGAACATTAAAAATTGGAATCCTAATTGATAATATCCAAGTGTGGCATAACCGAAAACAGGGGCAATAATTAACTTGTCAAAGTATAGTAGAAATGCGTTGGAGAGATTGTAAGAATACAAATGAAGTGATGTTTTGAAGTGTGTTCGTACTTCATGAAATTTACTTCCAAACATAGGGAATGAGCTGTAGAATCTCCCGCTAAATAGGAAAAAAGAAATCACAAAACCAAGGATAATCCCAGGTAAACCAAGATAATGAAATAGAACTAGCGAGAGTAGTAATTGTGATCCTCTTGCACCGATTACATTCAGCGCATATTTACGATATGTCTTTTTTCCTAATAATTCATACGAAGTCATCATCCAAAACGTCATCCCTATGACAAAGAAGAATAACATCCAATTGAGGACGGAAGCGAAGGCAGCACAAATAGTTCCTGATATTAGAACAACCTGATTGGCCTGAATACTGATGTATTTATTTCCTCTTGGCAATAGTGTAGTGACGGTGGTATTCAAACCGAGTAACGCTATGCTGCCAGCTAGGGACCCGATTGCAATTATATAGTTTATTTGCCCATAATCTATGACATTTTGCACCGCTGCCAATATAAGCCAAAAAATCCCAGTAAGTGCTGCGCCTACAATATTACCTGATGTTATGTATATTAGGCCCTCGTGGTATCGTAAAGTCTTAAATATAATTTTCCACCTGCATAATAAACGAAAACAAAGCTACAAGCATCAAAACAACATACCATATTATTTCATTCGGGACATAATTACTCGACGACAAGGTCAAGTCATTTTATCCTGCTCTCTGCATACGCTGCAATCATTTTATACCAAGATCTAGTATCGCTTTTAAGCGCAAAACAATTTAATGATGCTAGGAAATTCTTAAGGATTCGTTTTTCATCCACTAGTAAAGCATTGGCTGACCTTCCTTTAATATCAATATGATCCAACAAATCCTGGTAGGGCGGGAACAGAAATGCATCGTCGCTATTACTCAATGCAGAAGCAAGGGCAGATCCTGTTTCAAGAGTTACGCATTCGTTTCCGCCACGTTGTAAAAAGTACAGCGAATCTACTGTGGTGGTGTTTCGAAAATTAGCATTACTTAAAATTGATCTAATGTCAAACTTCGGCGGTTTGATTATTAATTGTCCAAATGTGTTCAGGGTAAAAATGGGGACATTGTATTTAGCCAAGCGATGCATAAAACTTCGACCACCTTTAGAGTGAACTAAGCTTCTTAACTTCAAGGAGCTCTTTTTATTTTCTACATTAGACACATCCACTACCGTTTGAAATGTGTGAGCACTTATGGTCATAGGTTTTGGGAAACATAACGCATTGTTGGGAAGATTTATGATAGTCATGTCATCAGAAAGAAAACCGTAACCACTTTTTACCAATTTCAAAACAGTTGTAGTTTTGCCTGTATCCGGAGGTGCTGACAGAATTATTCCATGGCCCCTCAGGTCAACACAAGCTGAATGAAGTAGTATGTATCCTTTTGAAACCATGATAAATCTTAAGATGGGTTCAACCAGATTCACATAAAGTACGTTTCTCGATTTTGAGATTAATGGGTTGACAGCGATTTCGACAATATCTGAAAAATTTAATGAAAATTTTGCACCAAACGATCCTAAATGTTCGACGTAGACAATATGTCTCGGATTCCACGGTTGAGGCCTAAAAATATGCCTTTCAAATGAAAAATTACCAGGGATCGAGTTAGAAACTGTAACAGTCAAGTCTGGATCATCAAAAGCTTCAGAATCAAAATACTCCAACTCATGTAGGAGTACCTCCGATTTGATACGAACTATATCATGGATGTTATACCAGTGCAATTAAATGGATTTACAACATATTAAATTTAAACCATGTCTTAAACTTGATACTAAAAATTAAGTATAGTATGTTCGTAGTTATTTAGTTAATTTCCTCTTGTTATATCAATATTGACTTATTGAATCTTCTATTTTGAAATCCCAATTTATCGCTACTTACAGATAGGAATTAGTAAAAATGATTTGATTCTGGGTCCATCGAGGCATATTATAACAAAAAAAATACACATAAAACGTTAGTAGAAAATTATGCGTTAGTATAAATACTTAATAACAGATTAGAAATTATGTGGCATAGAATTTTTGTCAATCATAGGGTTTTGTATAGTGTTCTTAATGTAGTATCAGTGATAGGCTCAATTAGGTATAGGAAATTTATTCATTCTCATCCTTCTGAGATAGTGATTTACAATTCACTCGCATTACAGACAAGGACCTCAAACGCTTACTAGAATACAACCAATATGTGGAATAATTTAATATTGAATGACTGTGTACCTATGCTGTATTGCAACGTAATCATGTCTTAAAGAGTATTGAAGTATGAGCCTACAGAGAGAGCGATCACAGTCCGAATTACCGAGGAGAAAATACTTTGTTAGAATGTTGATGCTAGCAGCAGTAGGTTGTGTTCTCGTGGCAAAGGTCTATTTTATGCTCTACGTAGTGGATATTACTATTGGTATCTATAGTTTCTTAACAAGTTTTGTTCTCTTCAATATTATTCTATTTTCGTATTTCAGATATAAAGATCCTTACTCTCAAGTAGAAGACATGATTATATCCGAACGCCTGCCGCTAGTTAGCATAGTGGTCCCAGTCAAGAATGAAGAGGAAAATATTAGAAACTGTGTCTGGTCTTGTTTAGCTCAGACCTATAATAATAAAGAAATTATCTTAGTTAACGATGGGAGTACTGATAGAACTGGTGAGATTCTTGATAAAATGCACAAAGAACATGATAATAGAAATTTTCACATTCTTCATTTATCTAAGAGTGTGGGCAAGAAGAAAGCTGTCGAAGCGGCTAGTGAAATTGCAAAAGGAGACATCTATGCATTTATGGACAGTGATTGTGACATGGCGCTTGACGCCGTTGAAAAGGCAGTAAGGGTATTCTATTTTGATAGAAAGTTAGGTGCATTAACCACTCATGGAAGGGTTCGAGGCGCACATGAAGGCAACATTTTCCAAAAATTCCAAGATGTGTATATTGACGGATCTTGTAGAGCCATAAAAGGTGCGGAAAGTACTTTCGGATCAGTTACATGTTGTTCTGGATCTCTTAGCTTTTACAGAAGGATTGCGATTCAAGATTTTATACACGAGTGGGCGCACGACAAATTTTTAGGGACAGAATTTAAGTTTTGCACAGACAGAAGAATGACAGCATATGTTCTAGGTACTGCTGTCCAGCCCCAAGTTGGAAGCAATGATTCTAACAAGACTGTAGCTGAACCGTCGATCTTCGCAACCGGGTTAGACGAAATGGAAAATATGAAGCGGTCTACCGACCCAGATTTTCATGTCAAAAAACAGTCAAAGATCTATTGGAATGTGAAGTATAGCAATAGCATTCGTGTAAATGTCGGTGTACCTACAACGCTTACTGCTTTAATCAAACAGCAAATACGGTGGAAGAAAAGCTTCATTCGCAGTTTGTTTTCAACTGGAGGCATTTATTGGAGACGTCCTTTCTTGATCTCATTGCTTTATTATATCCAAACTGCAATGAGATTTGTGCGACCATATATCGTCTTTTATAGTATAGTCTTTTTACCATTAAGGGGAGACATTACTTCTTTACTATTTTGGATATCTGGAATAATGTTTACCGGTATGATTTACGCAGTAGATTTTAGATTACGAAATCCTGGAGACAAATTATGGTTGTACAGGCCTCTGTTCACCTTTATTACCACATTTATATATACTTGGTTTTTAGTTTATGCTGCACTTACAATTCGAAATAGGAGCTGGAGATGAAATCTGCCTTTGTCAAGTACGATTTAACAGTTAAGGGAATACTTGCAGAGGCAGGCTAATTTTGGTTCATATAGATGCCATAATTGTAGGTATTGCGATGATTATTGGTTTCTGCGTAATCATCATGAAGTTTACTGGCTTTTGGCCTTGCAGGATAGCAGAGACATTTCATATTGATGATATGTCATGCACAAAGACATTCGGGGAAAACCTATCTTCTATAACAAGCTGGATGCGGAATTCAACAGGTGTTCATTTCGGATTACAATTTCTTCGTAATGTCTTATTACAGTAATTTCGGAAATGGCTGGTATGATTGGCTTTTTCCCTTCTACCATATCAACAATTAACGATGGGAAATTTATTCCCGCAAGGGTCGCAAAAATTGTACCTCCTCCAAGCCTTGGATTAATTTCTACGAACTTGAGGATCCCCCCCTGCGACTCCTTCATCTGGATGCAACAAGGTCCATTTATTTTCAGATAACCAGCAATTGACTTGCAAAGATCTTCAATTCTCTCATCATGAATAATTTTACCTTTGGTGGAAATTCCTGCTTTTGTTTGCAAACGAACACGAGGTACAGCAACTAAAGGCTTTTGATTCAGGTCTGAGAGTACGTCGATCGTATATTCTGTCCCAGGTAAATATTCCTGAAATACGAGATCATCATATTTGGCAAGAACGTAATTTAGGTCCTTCTCATCGTTTATCTTCAAAATATCCCTGCTCCCTTTTCCATATCTAGGTTTTGCAATCAAAGGAAATTCTCGTATTTTCTCAGGTTCAACTGTTGTGAAAGGTAAATCAAATTTGCCTAGAAGAGATTTGTAAGTTAAAAACTTATCACGACAGATTTGTAATGTCTTGGTATCACTTACTACAGCGACTATTCCATCCTTTAGTAATTCATTTTTAACTTCACTATAGGGGTAAATATCATAACCAGAGGATGGCATTAATATGGTAATCTTATGTTTTGAGATTATTTGCATCAGTCGTTCTAAGAAAAGGGTGTTGTCCGCCTCAGGGATAATCTCACTCGCATCAGACATAAAAAATCCCGCAGATATTGGACTAGAATCAGAGGCTACTATTTTGCCGGAAAACTGTGCCATTTTTAGCGATTTGATGGTATTTATTCCTGCAGGACCATCCGCACCAGGCACCAGAACTGTTGTTGTTGAGATCTTAGTCAAAGAAAATGTTCGTGACCTGGGATTTACGCTCGGTTACTATTTATAAAGATTTATTCATACAACGAGTGGAAATTCTGGAAGACAACTATAATAAAAAAGTTCTTGAAGATACTGTTGCTCATATTTTTGTTCGGGTTTCAAACAGAAATGGAATTATCAGATTTCAATTAAGATATTCCTAATTATTCAAATAGATGAGATAATATTTGATGAATTAATATGCTTGACCTAAGAGAAGATTATCATGTCCACACGAACTTTAATAATCATTCATCTAGTGATCTTTCAGTTGCAAACGTAATTAGGTATGCAGAAAAGCTCGGATTAAAGTCCTTGGCATTTACAGAGCACGTAAGGAAATCTTCTGAATGGATCCCTTATTACCTAGAAGAGATCGACAATGTCAGATCATCCGGGACACATTTAACAATTATATCAGGATTTGAGGCAAAAATACTTGAAGATGGCTCAATTGATTGTCCAGAAGAATACTTTGATAATTTTGTCATCGCCAGCTTTCATACTACCTATGGAAGTAAGGAAAAATGGTTATATGCACTCAAGAATGTAATTGAATTTTCTTGTGCAAACGTCATTGGTCATTTGGCACCTGAGAAATCATTTGATCTTTCCGAGTTCGAACTAGAGGAACTGGCTAATTTACTGTTAAAACATGATCGGATAATCGAGCTTAACGCCAAGTATAGAAGACCACCTATTCATTGGTTAAGGCAATTTAAGAGAAAAGACGTCCGGTTTCATCTTGGAAGTGATGCCCACAAATTAGGTGAAATAGGAAATTTTGAATCAATTAGAAATTTGATAACTTATGTAAATGGCTAGTGCCAATTAAAGTAAAATGAACCTTATAAATCAAGATCAAATATTTGGGAGTTTCAAATTAGAATTTTTTCATAGAAGCTGATTATTGTTCATGCATTTATTAAGTGCTATTCTAGTAGGTAGTAACATCACTCCAAAAATTTGGTATTGGTTAAAATGGAGCAGCTGCGAATACCATGCTGAATCAAAGGAATGTTTTGGGCAGAATGTCAAAATAACACAATGGCAGACTATTTACTGATATGACTGAGCAGGTATTCTTAAATATCTAAGTAGAAGAGTATCCTACTTCATTATTTTATTCTTAGTGTTTGAACCGAAATACTTTTACAAAAATGTGTGTGCTTCAAGAGCTGAGCTTAAATCCAATTTTTGGTTAAATCCAAACGAACTGATTAGAAGTTTAATAACTCCAACTTCATTTTATTTTCAATGTCCAAAGACGAGAACTATAACAAGTCCGACGGATGGCAAACAGATGGTTTATTAGAATTCATGACTAGGTATGCAAACGAAGGAAATTGGAGTTTGGGTATTACAGTTAGCGTTCATGGCAATATAATATCAGGTCTTTTGGTTGGTTACAAGAGATATTATGAAAGATTTCTAAGATATGTCAATGTAATACAAAGAGATGACGAAACTGATTCGGAGGAAACTGCCGAAGAACTTAGAGAAGCATTTAGAGAGTTCCCTTCTGAAATACCAGAGGATGCCCCAGTTAACTTTATCCATTTAGAAGATGCAATAGTAGTAAATTCAAATAGATCGATATTTCCTAGCTACTGGAGAATTAATATCAATTCTATAGATGCATTCATGCTAGGAAAGGTTGAAGTTAAGGGTCTTGATCAATTGTAGGTTTCACTTCAATTGTCGGGCTTGAATTTAGTTTCCAGTTAAATCTAAAAGTTCGCAAAAAGGACCAGGAAAGTAATAAATAATTGAGAAATTGTTATGTTGCTCTCCTGGACCTTTCAGCCGGTTAAGGTTTACTCAAGTATGTCCGATCAATTTAAGACTTTTATATTTCTAAGAGCATAGTAGAATTATTCATCACTTCTGAATGTTCAAAAGTAGTTTAACAAAGCCAAAAGAACTTTTTCCTAGAAGTTTATATATGGCTCAACTCCAGTCCAGTTGATAGCGTCGATTTACTCAGGCATGAATGGACAACAAGGGATTAAGCATATTTTTTCAGATTACCAAAGGTTAGACGATCCCACAATCAATGAGTTTATATCTTCCATACCTTCGAGTTTAGATCAGGCCGACTCGGTCATACTAAAAACGTTCTCTCCTCAAAGGACAAAAGTGAGTTGTAGAAAATTGCTTAGGGAGAAGATTGACAAATTTCATAGAGCATCAGACACCCTAACAGATTCTATCCGTTATTCTATAGACATAGCAGGTAAGAAGGATAGTCTGATCCTTCTGGCTATACATCAGCCCAACTTGTTCGCTTACGGTGGTGTTTTCAGAAAAATAGTATTACTTCAGGCATTGAAATCTCGCCTTCAATACAGGAATCCTTCTCTAAATATTGCATCCTTGTTTCTGATTATTGATCATGACTTCATGGGTGATTTTTGGACCCACGTAGCGGAAATGCCAAGTATAAGGAGTTCAAGCGGAGTTCTTGAACTACGGTTCCCGGTAACTCCACGGGACCGATGGAAGATGACTTCGTATAGTGAACCCCCTAGTAACGTTATAATAGATAGGTGGGAAAAACAGATTTTTAATTGGATTAAAAATTGCTCGGTCATCGAGAGTCAAGTAAAGAAATCCTGTATCGATAATTTTAAGGAATTATGGAAAGTGGTTACGGATTCCAAGTCTCGTGCAAAATCTTATGCTGATTTCAACTCATTCTGTATGTCGCAAATAGTTAACAAGATATGGAACTTCGATATACTTTTTGTAAACCTTACAGATTTGGCTGACGCTTTTTTGGACGGCTACAAATTTTTGATTTCAAATCATCTATATCTTGCTGACGCATTGCGCAAATGCGAAAAAGCCTTTGACCGCTGTGGAATTCGAAAAGGTGTGAGCTCTAATTCTTATCTCTATGCTCCTATATGGTTGCACTGTGTCTGTGGGAGCAAAGCGCCGTCAAATCTCTCAACCACGTCGGGCGAGATAATTGGGTCTGGGACTTGCATGGCATGCAAGAATCAAGTAATAGTGAATTTTGGTAACCATGCTGAACTAAATCTCACATCAAACATTGTCCGGAGTATTTCTCCCCGTGCAATCCCTATTCTGCTGTTACTGTCCAGAGAGTTTAACACATCTTGCTATGTCACAGGCACCGGAGGTAGTCTGAGATATACGTTAGTGGCAAGTAAAGTGTTTAAGGCACTAGATATTCCATCGCCAACTGCAATCTTATGGCCATCCTCTGATAAATATCGCGGGATAGGCCAAATTGAAGCTTTACAAAATTCTGAGGAAAATGATGCCCAAGTTATTCAGAATTACCTAGACAGTTTATATCGTTCTGTTGAAGCAGAACGTTCGTCAGTTATACCTTTAATAAAGGAAAGGGATGATCTGATTGAAAGAAACTTGTCAATAGATGCAGTTTTGAATAAGATATTCACAATTAAAGAACGTCAACGTGAACTTAGAAACCTTATTACGAAGACTAAAAAAGCAATTGGTGCCATTGAGGTAAAGCCATGCATTATAGATTATGCTGTAAATTTTGGCATAAAAGAATTAGGGCCTATCTGGATGTCAGCACTTCGGGATAAGGATGATCTCTTTACGCCAGTATTGTTTCCTAGAAGTTTAGCTGAGAAATAGATTCTCTGAAGAAATGTAATGGAACTTGATTCATAGTGCTTCTATATGTTCATTTATCTTAGTTATATTAACGAAAAAAATTGAATAGATAGAGCAGTTTATGTCAGGACTAATCCAGTATTCGGGGTGTGATGGAACCCTTTAATACATATGTAAACCGCTAACAAGAGAAGGTAATTTTTGCGATTAAATTGAATACTCCGATTATTGGAAAAATTGTCGTTCGTGCATAAATTCAAACATATTCTCATTTGCGAATAATTCCCAGAGTCGTACTCTCCCGATGGTGGCCATTACAAAAGTATAGTGCAATTATTCGTGTCGTGTTCAGAATAATCAAAATATTGACTAGTCAAGAACAACTACTAAGAAACACAGATAATATTCAGAATTCAAAATAGATACTGCTCTGAATAGTGCTAAATCGTAATTTCTTAACTTGGCAAACAAGTAATGGTCAAGGTTATCGTGGGCCTTTCTTAATGTTAGACATTCAATTTTATCAACTCGACCTTCATTTTTAATATAAATCTGACCACGTTTACAATGTTTACTAAATGCTTGAGGAATAATTTTTAAAAGGCACAGAATCAATATTGAAAAGAATTTCAAAGGTATGTCAGAGTTAGTAATTATTGATTCGCAAATTGCTGGAATTTCTGGAGATATGCTGCTAAGTGCGTTAATCGACGCGGGCGCAAATAAAAAAAAAGTTATAGACGCGATATATTCGTGTGCAGAATTTGTTGATGGCAGTAATATTGTTTCAATTGATTTTGTAAAGGCTTTATCTGGTGGGTTATCATGTACAAAATTCAAATTTGAATATAAAGAAGAAATTCATGCCGTCACTGGATCTGTTTTTTATCGAAAAGCTTCCCAATGCTGCGACTCTTTAGATTTGAACATCCGTGCGAAATCTTTCGTCTTGAACTCGCTAAAAACTCTTATTCAAGCCGAGTCAACAGTTCATGGTACTGATATAACTCAAGTAAGATTGCATGAAACTGGAAGTTTAGACACTATTGCGGATCTAGTAGGCACCGCTGTAGCCCTTACTAATTTGGACCTATTCAATTCCAAAATTTACAGCACAAGTGTCGCTGTCGGAAAAGGGTTATTCCGATTTTCCCATGGTATTGTACAGAATCCAGGCAATGCTATTTTAGAGATTTTCAGAGGAACCGGATTCACTTTGACTCCAGGCTTTCTTGAGGGGGAACTCACAACCCCGACAGGTGCAGCAATGCTCGTGAATCTGGCTCATATGTGTATTCCAGCCTATCCACCGTTCGTTCCAGACATGTTTGGCAACGGGGGAGGAAGTAAGGAATATAATGAATTTCCTAACGTAGTAAGGATTACTCTAGGGAAGAATCCTTTAGGATCTGCTTGTGAATTAGATTCAGTCTACGAGCTTGAAACAAACGTAGACGATTTGGATGGAGAAACAATTGGTAATATGATTGAATCTCTCTACGCAAATGGTGCCACGGATGTGTTAATTCTACAAGGCATAACAAAGAAAAATAGACCTGTTATTGTGATAAAGGTAATCTCTGACAGGATTCATGTAGAAACGATTAGCAAAACTCTTTTCGCTGAAACTGGGACCCTTGGCATCAGACTTCGGGAAACAACAAGATTAAAAATGAAAAGAAGTACTCGGGTAATTTCTATTAGGATTAGGAATGAAATATTTAGTGTGCATGTAAAGACCTCAAGAAACTTGAGAGGTAAGATAAACACTGCAAAGCCGGAACATGAGGATATAAGAGCAATTTCCGCAAAGTTGAATATTCCTTACAAGGAATGCAAAGAGATTCTACAAAGAAAAATAACAGACAGTATAACGGACTGGGAGTTTTAATAGCCTTGAGTAAAGAAGAAATTTTCAATAATTTGGTAAATTGGTTCTCTGAAGAGGAAGATAAAGCGATTGTTGCTTTCTCTGGTGGTGTCGATAGCGCAGTTGTAGCTCTTGCAGCAAAAAAAGCGCTAGGAAATAATGCTATAGCTGCCACTGCTGATTATGCAACATTGTCCAAAGAAGAACTGGAATCTGCCTCGAATTTAGCGAGCGAGATAGATATTAATCATATTATTATTAGGTACAACGAACTCGCTAATGATAATTTCACAAGAAATGACAACCTCAGGTGTTTTTATTGCCGCACCGAACTCGCTGCACATTTAGCTACCGAGGCAGCTAACAGGAATATCGCACTAATAACTGACGGGATTCATCTAGACGACTTAAAAGATTACCGACCGGGAATTAAGGCCATGAGAGAATATGGAGTCAGAAGTCCCCTTGTCGAATTGGGCATGAGCAAACTTGACGTACGAGCCATAGCAAAATTTTATGGTCTGTCGGTATTTAACAAACCGTCCAACTCATGTCTTGCTTCAAGAATTCCTCACGGAATTAGTGTTACCGAAGAAAGATTGAGACGAATTGAAATGTCAGAGTTAGTTGTAAAGTCAATTTTTCCCATAAGAAAAGTGAGAGTCAGAGATCATTCTGACCTAGCTCGAATTGAGGTAGAGCCTAGCGAAATCCCAAAACTCTTTAAGGGTCAGAAGCTAGAGCTTTTGAATTTGAAATTAAAAGGCCTTGGTTTCAAATATGTAACAATTGATCTTCATGGTTACAAGGGTAATGACTTTTTGTTATGATCGAGAAATTAACCTCTAATTGCCACTAAATTTTCACAGATAAAGTAAATATTGATGTATAAGTCAAGAATGTCCTCCGCGCAGAATATCACGAATGGTCAGACCAGAAAAATCTTAATCTAGTTTTTGTCACTAGAAAACAGCTTTACCTCCCTTCCAGCAGAAAAACACAATGTTGCTACATCAAATGCAATTAATTCGCTCATGATAAATAAGTAGCCAGACTATAGCCAGAATCACCATACCGACGCCTCAATTTGCAATTATAGACAGCACATCAAAAATTGATTCATGATCGAAGACCGAAAGATTGGACCGTGGACTAACGAAAATTGACGCATTACTTCAGACCTTCAACGAATTATTCAATAGTTGCAATTATGTCGTTCCTTGCAACAGTAGAACCTTCCTTAACTTTGATTTCTTTTATAATACCGTCTTTGTGAGCTTTGACCGCGATCTGCATTTTCATCGATTCAAGAACCGCTATTGAGTCTCCCTTCTTAATTTCTTCACCCACTTTCACCATAATTCCTACTACCCTTCCTGGGATTTGACTCGAAATACGACTCTCGCTTGAACCCCTATCGCTACGGGAGAGGGACTTTCCAAGAATATCTGCTAACCTAGAATGTTTCTTCAAATAAACATGTTGTCCGTTGATAGATACCTTAATGTGGGAACTAAGAGCCTCGATAACTCTAGCTGTATAAAACTTGTCATCTAGTATAAATTCTAACTCATTACCATTCATTTTTATTAATTTTAACGATCGCTCGTTGCCGTTAATGGTTACAATTACTGTATTGTCTCGGTGGGAAGTAACCAAAGAACCACTTATCAAACGATTCAAACTTTCAATTTTGAATTCCACTATTAGGTCCTCCCCTTTTGATTCCAATTCGATAGGTTTCTTGTGGAAGCAATTTCAGGAGGTCGAGTGTTTCTTCCAACTAGTTCTGATTCAATTAGAGCAGCGACTAATGAAGGCTCTACCAAATTTGCCAAGTTATTTTTTGTTTCTTCTTCCATTCGGTTTATCAATCCGTACTTTTCCAAATAGTCTGTCGAAATATTACCGAGTATAAAATTATCCTCACCTAGGATGGTTTTGTAGAGAGGGAGGGTAGTGGTAATTCCTTCAATAGTGAATTCATCTATGGAACTAAGCATCCTAGACCTGGCTTCGTTGAAATCCGCACCCCAGACAACTAGTTTTGCTACCAGTGAATCGTAGTAACCAGATACCGTACACCCAGGATAAAGATATGAGTCAACCCTTACACCAGGACCATAAGGCAAACTGCAGTCTGTTACAATCCCTGTAGAAGGGGCAAATTCATTGAATGGATCTTCTGCGTTTACCCTGCACTCTATTGAACTTCCTCTCATAACCAATTCATCTTGCTTGAAAGGAATTTCTTCACCGCGAGCTATATTGATCTGAAGTTTAACTAAATCAATCCCAGTTATCATTTCAGTGACAGGATGTTCTACTTGAAGACGTGAATTAATCTCAATAAAGTAAAAATTCCCCTCCGAGTCTCGCAGAAATTCTGCAGTTCCAGCATTAAGATAATCTACTGCTTCAGCGGCTCTAACCGCCATTTCTCCTATTTTGTCCCTTGTATTCGAATCCAAAACAGAAGAGGGTGAAAACTCTATTAATTTTTGATGCCTTCTCTGTATAGAACACTCTCTTTCGAATAAATGTCGTGCATTTCCGTGAGAATCACGCGCAAGCTGGAATTCAATATGCCTAATTCCTTGGAGAAATTTTTCGACATACAAGCCTGATTTTCCAAATGCCGCCAGTGACTCTGCGGACGCCATTTCGAATTCCTGTCTAAGTTGTTCATCATCGTTGGCAAATCTAATCCCCCTTCCACCACCGCCAAAGGCCGACTTTAACAAAACTGGATATCTCGCATCATTTGCTATTTCTATGGCTTTGTCGACATCCTCAATTATTCCTTGGCTTCCTGGAACTGTGGGCACGCCTATTTTTTGCATTATTTCTTTACATCGCATCTTATCACCAGTTAATTCCATGCAGAAACTCTTTGGCCCAACAAAAATGATTTTATTTTTTTCACATCTCGCTGCGAAGTCCTGATTTTCTGAGAGAAATCCGTAACCAGGGTGGATGGCATCAGCTCCCTCTTTTTTTGCAACTTCCAAAATCTTGTCCATGTCCAAATAGCTTTTTGCAGCCGCGGCTGCACCTATGTGAAAGGCAGCGTCTGCTTTCTTTACATGCACTGATCTTTCGTCTTCATCAGAATAAACAGCTAAGGACTTTATCCCCATCTGCTTGCAAGCTCTAATTACCCTTAACGCAATTTCACCTCGGTTCGCAATTAGCATTGTAGATATTTTGTTTTTCAAATCATTTTCACTCAATTTCAAAGGTTTATGTTACCATGTTTTTTCCATGGACCAGACTGCCTTTTATTGGTTAGCGTTTCTAAGGCTCGTATTATCATCGGTCTAGTCTCCATTGGATCAATCACCAAATCTATAATGCCCTTTTCAGCAGCTATATACGGGTTAGCGAATTTGTCCCTATACTCTTTTACTAATTTCTTCTTAGTTGCTATGACGTTACTACTATTCTTGAGATCCTTTCTATATAAAATAGTAATAGCAGCCTCTGGTCCAAGAACGGCAATCTCTGCTGTGGGCCAGGCGAAGTTGAAGTCTGCTTGAAGATTCTTACTACCCATAGCGATATATGCACCACCGTAAGCCTTCCCAATTATGCATGTGACTTTGGGGACTGTTGCTTCACAATATGCATAAAGCAATTTACTTCCGTGCCGAATTATGCCATTGTGTTCCTGATCCGCCCCTGGAAGGTACCCGGGAGTGTCGACCAAAGTGACAATGGGAATATTAAAAGAATCACAAACTCGTATAAATCTCGCGGCTTTATTGGACGAATTAATATCTAGAGCTCCTGCCAAGTACAGGGGTTGATTCGCGACTATTCCTACCGGTCTCCCATTCAGCGTTGCAAAACCTACAATAACATTTTCAGCAAAATTTTCGTGTACCTCCAGAAATTCCTTATCATCTACTAGTAACTTAATCAAATTCTTCATGTCGTATTGTTCATAGGGGTTTTCTGGAAGAAAATCGAGCAGTCCCTTTTCCAACCTATTTGGATCATCATTCGTCTTAATTATATCCGGCACTTCAGTATTATTTTGGGGAAGATACGTCAGTAACTTTCTGATCTTATCCATGCAATCGTATTCGTCAGATGCAACAAAATGTGCCACGCCTGACTTAGAAGCATGGGTTCTAGCACCACCAAGTTCTTCAAACGAAACTTCTTGGCTAAGAACCTCTTTAACAACCTCTGGTCCAGTAACAAACATCTGACCAATGTTTTCCACCATTATAACAAAATCGGTCATTGCGGGGGAATAAACTGCTCCACCTGCACATGGTCCAATGCTTGCAGTAATTTGGGGTATGACACCAGACGCCATAGTATTCCTGAAAAATATGTCTCCGTATCCATCAAGACTCATTACGCCTTCCTGAATCCTAGCTCCTCCCGAATCTAGTATACCTATGATAGGGGATCCGACTTTTAAAGCATGATCCATTAATTTGACTATCTTCTTTCCCGCCATTTCGCCAAGAGAACCACCTAATATGGTAAAATCATATGCATAGACGAATACCTTTCTTCCGTTGATTGTTCCAAAACCAGTAATCACACCATCTCCATAGTGTTTTTTTATCTCAGTTTCAGAACCCCTGTGCATTACATATTTGTCAATCTCTATGAATGAACCAGCATCTAATAGTAAATCTATTCTTTCCCTTGCTGTCAATTTTCCTTTAGAATGTTGAGCTTCAACTCGGTCCGGACCACCGCCAGATTCAGCTGAGCTCTTCATTTCATAGAGCCGTCTAATTTTTTCGTCATGCATAGTAATTTCTAAAAAATCTGCCTATATAAACTGATTAATGAAAATAAAGAATGAGCAATGAAAACTATGACAATATTACAAATTGGCTCCTGGTCGACAATAGAGGCTCAAAATTTGACTTTGCAAGACTCTTTTTTCACTCTACCAAATTTTGTATTTTATATTCATCCAAAATGACTCATTGCTATGTTCTTGATATTAGTTTCTCCTTATAAAAACCAAGTTCGCTAGCGTCTTGTAAAGAATTCTGACAATTGATAGATATACAATCTCAATTTTACTTTCCTCTGCCAATAAAACGCCAAATTTTTAGTTTCATTTATCATCCCTGTTAAGCTATACTATAGGATTTTCAACCTTTTCCACAACAGTTTGTGATAAAACACTAATCGTTTTGCCAAAGTCTAGTCCAATCTGCTCCGGTGCGAGACTTCGTTTGCAATCGTAGATATGAATTTTTCATCTTCTAATGAATTTCTTATATATACTTGAGCATCTTTTGAATTTGAAAGGACTTGAAACATAAAGGGTAAAACAAAAGAACCAAGATTAGGGACAGAAGTGTGGAAGCTTTTGGATAGAGTTACCAAAGCCCTCCTGATTCCCCTACCTCTAGCGTACAAATTTCCTATACTTTGAAATCCGACACTATATCTATTGTAGGCTAAGTATTTCAATCGGGAACGTCGAAAAATGGAATATGTCAAAAGATAAGGTAAATGCCTAAGGACTTTCCAGTTCCTTTTCCGCATAGATCTCCCCATAATTACATCAACCTTTGAAAGTTGCTCCAGAAGTTGTTGCTTTGTCTGTAGATTACTATTGGAAGATACGATACTGGAATAGAAAGCACTTACAAGGTCTTTTCGTTGGTCCTCAGATGACAATCCAAACCTAGGATCACGAAATACTGCATCGGCAGATAATATCACTTCAAGGGCAGCTTCCACGTCGATGCACGAGAAAAATTTGTTAACTGCATCTGCAATATCGAGAGTAGAAAAATTGTCTCGAGCCTCCGGATATCCTGAAATCCTACTCTGTGCATCGTTAAGCAGTTTCCTAAAATCACCTGAACTTGCCTTTATTATTGAATATTTGGTTCCAGGCGTAATGTTCAAGTTTTTCCTCAGTAGAATATGATTCAGAAACATCATTCCCAAACGTGGAGGGATCTCCAAAAATGAAACAACTTTGGAAGCTTTGGCTAAATCCCTAGTAATTTGATTTAACTTATTCGCAGCTAATATTACTGGGACGGTCGATTCCTTCATAATTTCTATTAGATAATCAGTAGCCCCAAAATCCTCCCTGGGAGTGATTCCGTCAACTTCATCTAAAAATAATAGAAATTTCTTTCCATAAAGACTCGAATTTTCCATTATAGGATTTATTCTGTCAATTAAACCATTCCTATTTCTAGTATCACTTGCATTTAATTCAATCAGATCGACTTCATATTGATCAGCGAGTGTATGTACTATGGAGGTCTTGCCAACACCTGGCGGTCCTATCAATAGTAGCGGTTTAGTTCCTTGAACCCACTCTTTGAACCAAGAGATCATTTCTGAACGGGCTTTTTCATTCCCTATAAAATCCTGCACTCTTGCAGGATATTCAGCACTCCACATTACTTAAAATTCTCTGATTTCGTACTCTCCTACGCTTTCGTTTTCACAGAAATATTCTTTTGAAAGTATGGGAATAACTCCCTCCTTTTCATTTCGTTGAACCAATACTGGTTGTAATGATTGACAGTAAGAAAGAGGAATTCCAAAAATGGTTTGATTTCCAAATCAGGTGGTATCATGTCCAGGGCAATTTTTGCCTCTTCAAGATAAATCTCGCCCTTCCTTAGAGTTAGCTCAAAGGCACGTTCCACGTCCTTTGTTATAAAGGCATAATACAACGGCCAAGAAGGAATCTTTATTGACCCGCTTTTGATAGCGTCTTCCATCTCGTTACCACACCCCGCGCATTCAGCCGCTTTAGCCATTCCAAGATGGAATATATCGTTTAGGGGATTCATGTTAAGGGCCATGTTCCTTCCTGCTGTCCCCATCACCGCTCTGTATTTTTTGTAACACCCTATCATATTTTCATCGCTTATGGATTCTGGTTTTGTTTTTAATCTGTAGTCTATGTATTGCCCTATTCGAGCATCTTTGAATCCGTCTTCAAATGCCTTTAATACTGCATCGCCTCCTACTGAAATCTTTTGCCTGGCAATTTCAAGTATGTAAGGATTCATCAACTTATAGTCTTCAAGATATTCCTTGTCTTCGTCGTTATCCAGGATCCTGTCCATAGGTTCACTAAGATCAATTGCTATTACATGCCCGTCAATTAAAGAATTCTTAATATCCTTAGGAATATTTTCCTTATAGTATTCAGACGAAGCCTCAAATAAGGCGTTCAAAACAGGAAAGGTCATTTTTACGAAGTTCGAGTTTAAGATTCGTTGAACCCGGTCTGCCAATATCTCTGGCTTGGAAAGCCTAGATTTGACCGACTGTATTTTTGATTCTTCTAGTGACAATTCAGGCGAACCTATTTCTTCAATAAATTTCTTCATCGTAGCGTTCGGATTTGTATCGGAAATTATTTGTTCGTGCAAGGAAAGCAAAAACCTTTTGGTGAATTCAGGAAATTCCTTTTCTGCATATCCTTTGTGCTTGTTATATTGTTTGTAGCCCTTTTCCTGAAGCAAAATCTGCTTCATTATTATCTTTCCAGACTTTGTGCTCATTAAAGCTACCTTGGAAAATGTCATCTCGTCCTTCGTACTCATTTACAGACCATTCAGGGTACTACCTGGTTATTTAACTTTAAGATTTATTGCGTGCCATATGTTGCCAACTTTCAATTCTTGCTCTGTTTTATTGGTTAGCCCCTTAAATTCATCCTTGATCAGGGTAAGTGAAAGATTCAGTACGCTTTGACAAAACCTAAATGAAAATATTTTATAGAAAAATCGATAATTGTTAATCCAAAGTTAAAGAGCCCATCAAATAGGATTAACCTGAACGTGTTTATCTGGAAGACATCGCAATTCGCTCTTGTTCATTCCTCTTCTTTATCGCGTGGCTGTCCATCGAATTATTGGCAGCCAGAATAATTTCTTTGGAAAGGATTTCCTCCATAGACTGAGCATTAGAAAAAGTAGCTTCTCTTACTCCTTCTGCAATAAATCTTAGGGCTAAATCGACTCGGCGCATCGGTGCAACATCCACTGAAACATGATAAACTACACCTCCATATACAATCCTTGTAGTGTCCTCATTAGGTGCTGAATTTTCCACAGCCCTGACAAATAACTCTACAGGGTTTTTTTTCGTTTCAGCATAAATTAAATCAAAAGCGGTCATTACCACCTTAAATACCCTGGCCTTTTTTCCGCCCATTCTACCTGTGTTTTTAGCATATTTTTTTCCAAACCGCATGAGCTTATTAACAAGCCTTTCGACCAAATGTACTTCGGCTTTCCGCAATCTATGATGCTCATGCCTTCCGAAAGTGACGGGAATTACACTTGGCAATAACGAAATAACACTCTTCAAACCGGGGTCATTCATTTCTACTTTTCTCGAATCCCATTTATTAAACAAAAGCATGTTGTTGTGCTCTTTACTGCTCATTCCACCTATCTCCTTGGTTTCTCCTTTCTTCCGTAAACTAACTCTTTCAGTGACACATCATTCACTTTAAAAACCTGCCACCTTACTCCAGGTATATCACCCATGGCCCCGCCCATGGATCCCCCGATCCCCTCTAGAATTACCTCGTCATGCTCATCAACAAAGTTCAGAGCGCCATCCCTGGGCAGGAATGCAGTGATTGATTTTCCGTTTTTAATGAGCTGAACCCTGACACATTTCCTCACAGCAGAATTGGGCTGCTTAGATTCAATCCCAACTTTTTCAAGTACAATGCCTCTGGCTTGTGGCGCGCCCTCTAGCGGATTAGCTTTTTTATCGAGCATTAACATTCGCCGTTTGTAATATTTATTTGACCACCTCAATCCCTTTCTCTTTGAATTCAAAACTCTCCCTGCGAATAACCCCAGTGGCGACTTGGCCAATTTTTATAGAGTAACCTCCTTTTTACTATTTGGAATTTGTTCTTCGCTAACTATCATCACCGTAGAAATTTGAAAATACCTCTTCGCTAGCAATCGAGCTTTTTCTGCATTCCTACCTTCCTTTCCTACAACTACACCTTTCTTTCTTTGGTCTACAACAACCACTGCCTGTCTTGTCCCATCAAACTTATCATTAATTTTGATCTCATTTATCATTTCAGAATTAAGTACGTTGCTCAAAAATGCCGAAGGATCATCGGAATATTCTACCAGCTCCACTTTTTTGGACACTACATTTTGAAGCTGTTTGATTGTGGAACCACCCTTACCGATGGCTAATCCCATTTGCCCCTTGTTCACCACAAAGATAACTCTATCCATTCTATCGTCTACTATACAATCCCTTGCTACCGCACCTGTTATGTTTTGAAACAATGACATAAGCCTTAATTCATCAGAAGTCAGCTTGATTTTTTCTGTCATAATCTAATTACTCCGAAATAACCTAGAAATTGAATTAGAAATCAAGATTGAACTATAATTGATGCTCATAAAGGAGTCACATTTAAGTCTTCATTAATTAACTCTTTCACCACAGGGAAGTTGGTTTCGTTCAAATGTTGATTGTTCAATTCCCAATTTTTCAGACGGTATTAACTTCAAAAAAGTTCTACCTATTCGGAGGGCCCTTTGAATTTAGAATGAGTTGTTGAATTTCCTCATCGTCACCTAATTTCAACGCGATAGCACTAACTCTGAATGGTCTGTTACAAATTCGTCCAAGAGCTACAGAATTGCCTCCAAATTCTAGAATAGGAATTTCACTCGAGTTAGCTTCCTTAACCATTTGCGATTTGGCATTCGACTCTACCGTATTACTCAACACTATTAGTTTAGAACCTCTAATCGAATTAAGTACCTCTTTAGATCCAACTTTGCATTTGTTGGCTGCCATCGCGTCTCTAACTATCTTCTCTAGGTCCCTCATTTTCTTTCACTTGCATATAAAGGTCAACCATACCCGTGCCAACCGGTACAGTTGCTCCTACTATAACGTTTTCTGTGACACCCCTCAGTGATTCAATCTGTCCTTCTAGTGATGCCTTTGCAATAGTAGGTACGGTTATTTCAAAAGCGGCTCTTGCCAGGACAGATGTCTTCGTGCCCGCTATCCCATGTCTGCCAATTTGCTGTAAATATCCCTTAGACGTCATAAGATCAGCTACCAGCATAATATGCCTTATATCAACTTCTAATCCTTGTTCCTCAAGAGTGTTTGTAACTTCCTTTACCAAAGCTGTGCGAGCAGCTTCAATCCCCAACGTTTGCCATATTTCGTAAACTTTATTTGTCGTAATTCTGTTAGGATCGATTCCATCAACAAGTATTACCTTAGATAGATTTGAGCCTGCAGTTTGTATTACCCATTCATCGTCTTGCTTAACGATTGTTACCCGCTCTATGTCAGGCACTCCTCTTACTCTAGCATTCAACAGTTTATTTTTCAAAGTTAGCAATGTCTGAGCATCGGGTTCACCTGGGACTGTAATTTTCACATTACGCTTCTTATCATTCAACACAACCTCATATTTCTTCTTGGATCCCTTAAGCACTTCATAAACACTGCTAATATCACATCCCCGTTCTATCAATTTTGATTCAGACAAGTAAAATGTAAGTATTCCAGAATAATCCGTTTCTATTTTTTCCACTAGATCACTCACTCTGGTAAAGATTATTTCACGGGCAACCTCTAGAGCTTTTTCCCGAGAAACCTTGTGTGCATCATCCAGAAAAATGTCCATAGTAGGCGTTACGGGTTTCTTTCTTGCATCTACAAGTTCTATCAACCTGGGCAGTCCAAGAGTAACATTTCTCTCCTTTACACCCGCAAAATGAAATGTTCTTAATGTCATTTGCGTTCCTGGTTCACCAATAGATTGTGCAGTGACAACACCGACCGCTTCTCCCGGCTCCGCCATTGCCCTACTTATCAGGTCAATTGCTCTTTTCACTACTTTTTCAGTCCCCTTTTTGGATAACTTATTTTGGGTAAGCGAAACTTGCAATTTTTCGGTCAATTTAACGTTCAAGTTTGTAGCATACTTCGACATAATTTCTGAAATTTCTGTTTCAGTTGATTTCTTGCCTTCATCAATTACGGATTCACTTTCTATAAGTCTAGAAATATTTACTGCCTCCCCGTGATCGCTTTTAGCTGGATCGATTCCATCTTCGCCGTATAGATACTGGATAATATTACCATGAGGATCTCTCACAGTTTGGTCATATTCAATTTTCATGTGTTCTAGGGCATTTATCAGTCTCCTCTGCATATAACCAGACTGCTGAGTTCTTACCGCAGTGTCTACTAGTCCTTCTCTTCCCCCCATTGCATGAAAAAAGAATTCAAGTGGACTTAATCCATCACGATAGTTCGACTTAACGAATCCCTTAGAATCTGGATTGGCGTCATTGACCTTAAAGTGTGGCAATGAACGACCTTGATAGCCTTTATTAATACGCTTACCCCTGATCGATTGTTGGCCCAGTGCAGCAGTCATTTGACCAATATTCAGTGTGGAACCTCTTGCACCTGTAGAGGCCATAATTATACCCGAATTATCATCTGGAAATGCCCTATCAGCGGTCTTGCCCGCCCTGTCCCTGGCTCGGGAAAGCTCGTTAACGACGTAGAGCTCTAATGCCTCCTCAGGGGATAGACCACGGGTAAGAGGTAAGGAACCGTCATTGTACTGATTTATCAACTCATAAACTTTTTCATAAGCCCGTTGAATAACGCTTGTTATTTCATTCCTTGTTTCCTCTGCAAGCCATAAATCTGAATATCCATAGGAAAATCCATGTTGGGTCAAAAAGGTTTTTAAAACAATAAGAATTGAATCAAGGAACCTTTTTGCTACGGTATTGCCATAGTCCTTTGCGATCCTGTGTAGCACACTGTCAGGCTCTTCTGCGCCAATTGATGCCTTGTCAATAACGCCACTCAGTAATTCGCCATTTTTTATAACCACATCCTTACCTTCACCTTTAGAGGCCTTATTCCACTTTGAAGTAACAATAAAATTGAAATCATTAGGCAAAAACAAGGAAAACAACTGCTTACCTGTAAAAAACCTAACGTCATTTCTACTCTCCTTTGGTTTTGGTAGAACACCAGTATACCCACCTACTAGTGCAAGATTAGCAAATTCTTCTTCTGAAAGCAGTGTTGTGTCTTGAGTCAAAATGAACGCACCTGTAATAAAATCCCTTATGGCTCCGATTATAGGTCCACCGTATCTCGGAGATATAAGCTGGTCTTGTACCCTCATAAGTAATGCTGCCTCCGCCCTTGCCTCTTCGCTCTGCGGCACGTGCAAATTCATCTCATCGCCATCAAAATCGGCATTGTATGGGGGACACACAGCAGGATGTAATCTAAACGTCCTGTAAGGGAGTACTCTTACATAATGTGCCATAATGGACATTCTATGAAGTGATGGTTGTCTGTTGAAGATGACTATATCACCATCTTGTAAGTGTCGTTCCACTGTGTAACCAGTTGATAAGGACTCGGAAAGTGCGTTTCTGTCCGTCACGTAATCGAGTCTAATTTTTACTCCGTCTGGCCTGATTATATAATTAGCACCCGGATAAGTATTAGGACCGTTTATCACCATACTCTTTAATCGTCCGAGATTCCATTCACTAACAGTTTCAGGTATCGTAAGTTTTTTGGCAACATCTACAGGAACGCCGACATCAGAAATTGCAAGATTCGGATCTGGAGAAATTACGGTTCTGCTTGAAAAATCAACTCTTTTTCCAGAAAGTGAACCTCTAAATCTTCCTTCCTTACCCTTCAATCTCTGCGTAAGAGTTTTTAAAGGCCGGCCTGACCTGTGATGTGCCTGGGGAATACCAGATACTTCATTATCAAAATATGTTGTAACATGATATTGTAATAAATCTACCAGGTCCTGAACTATTAGAGGTGGAGTGCCAGCTTCTTTACTTTCTTTTAACCTCTGATTAACTCTTATAATATCCACTAGCTTATGTGTCAAGTCATCTTCAGATCTAATGCCGGTTTCAAGAATAATTGAAGGCCTTACAGTTACTGGCGGTACGGGCAGAACTTGGAGTACGAACCATTCAGGTCTTGCCGTTTTCGGATCATAACCTAGTAATAGTAAATCTTCATCTGGAACATGCATCAACCGTTCTCTAATAGTAATCGGCAGCAGACGGTTTTCACCTATTTCTGTTTTTTCTACGAAAATTGTCGGTTTGGTGAAAACTAACTCGTACTGCTCTTTTTGACAATGCGGACATACTTTTACCTTCTTAGCCTTTTCAATTATCTCATCTTTGATATTTTCAAGAGTAATGACTGCATATGCCGCTTTGGTTTCCCTTATAAGTCTATACTTATCTAAATCTTCTGTAGAAAGCTTTATTCTGTTGCAGGACCTACATGTAATTAACAACAGCTTATGAATATCATCAACGAAAGCTATATGCAACACTGGCTCCGCCAATTCTATATGCCCAAAGTGCCCTGGACATTTCGCCGAGGTGTTCCCACATGTCCCACATTTTTGTCCGGGCTCCAACGTCCCCAATCTATTATCCATTAAACCACCTTGCACTGGCATTCCGTCTTCGTCATACGTTTCAGGTGCAGTCACTTCAGCGACGCTGAACTTCCTTATCTCCACAGGAGACCAAACGGTAAATTTGATACCTCCTAATATTTTTAGGCTATCTTCCAAACTTTTCGCCTCTAAACCTTCTCCTTTGCCAGCAGCCTTGGAGCTATATTTAAACTCATCATCTCTTGCAATAGTAACTTGAAGGCGTAAGCAATTACAACAGAAGAGATCTTTGCTTTTTCGCCGCAAACTCTACATACGTATCTCCTCTGTTTAACATCATAATACGATAGTAAACCGCATCTTTCACAAATGTTGACTTCAGCTTTATCTGACTCTTCAAGTAGTCTGTCCTTTAACATCATAGATGCCCCGTAAGCAATAAGACAATCCCTCTCCATTTCTCCGAATCTCAAGCCACCTCCACGGGCACGTCCTTCTGTCGGTTGTTTGGTAAGCATTTGCACTTGTCCGCGCGCCCTGCTATGAATTTTATCCGCAACCATATGATGGAGCTTTTGATAATAAACCACACCTACATAAACGTCCGCAGGAAATCTCTTACCTGTCCTTCCGTCATACATTGTTTCTTTTCCGGTATATTTCAAGCCATATTTTTCAAGGATGCCTTTTAAGCTTTCGAATTTTTCCCCCACAAAAGCGGAGCCGTCTATAGAGCGACCCCTTAGCGACGCAGCTTTTCCCGCCAGTGATTCCATGAATTGTCCCACAGTCATTCTTGAAGGAAATGCATGAGGATTAATCATTATGTCAGGAACGATACCATCTTCAGTATAAGGGAGGTCCTCTTGGGACACGAGCATACCCACGACACCCTTTTGCCCATGTCTAGAAGCAAATTTGTCACCAATTTCTGGTATCCGCATATCCCTTACCCTTATTTTGTACATTTTTCCTCCCTCGACAGATTGAGTCATTACTACAGAATCAACAACTCCATTCTCAGAAGGTCTTACACCTACTGAAGTGTCCCTTCTGTAAGGCCCCTTAACTTCAAATTCCTTATATTCTTCCATAAATCTAGGAGGAGAAGTTCTACCGATAAGAATATCACCACCATTTACAATTGCTTCATGCATAATGGCTCCATCTTGTTCTAGAAGTCTGTATGCCTTCTCGCCTCTGTAACCTCTTATATTGGCGTCTGGAGAAGGAAGCTCAAACGTATCTTTCATACCACCTGGATACTGTTTTGCTTCAGCCTCATACACTCTATAAAAGAAGGTCCTTCCAAGGCCCCTATCTACGGCCGATTTATTAAAAACAACAGCATCTTCTATATTATAACCTTCGTATGGTAGTACGGCAACAACACAATTTTGGCCAGTTGGTCGATCATCCAAACCAAGTAGATTAATCGCTTTTGTAGAAACAGCGGGTGTTTGTGGATATAGCATAAAATGCTGCCGGACATAAGTACTAGCATTCATCAAAGGAGTAGAGAATCCCAGACTTTGTTTTGCCATAGCACTTTCATATGTATTTCTAGGTGACTGGTTATGCTCGGGATATGGAATTATTGAAGCCCCAACGCCTAAAATTGCTGAAGGAAAAATCTCAACATGTGTATGCTCTTGCTCTAGATGATCTATATCCAAGGATATGAGACAGTTTTCTTCTTCATTTGCATCTAATAGCTCAATCATTCCCATATATAGTAAATCAGTCCAAGAAAGGAATTTTTTATTCACCTTCTCCCCCACCTCACTCGAGAGTACTGGTTTTCCATCCCTAACGATCGCTAAGGGTCTCATAACTCTTCCAGCATTACAACTAATGTGTAGCCTCTTCGTTGCATTTTCATTCCTAGAAGAATATAGATAAATTCCAACATGCGGATGAATTTTCCCGGACCGACGCATGGCCCTTAAAGTATTCGTAAGGTAAGATCCGTCTTCAGAGTATCCTATTAGCCTCCCGTCCACAAAAACACGAGTTCCCCCTTTTTTTACAGCAGGAGTCGCTTCATCAACATGATGAACACCTAACTCGAACAGCTTCTCCACCAACTCAGCAGCCGGGACACTAACTGAAATAACAGCGGACAATGCCAGATTCTTAACCAAACCACAGTTTGACCCCTCTGGGGTTTCCGCAGGACATATTCGACCGAAATGGGTGGAATGTAAATCTCTGGCCTCAAAATTGGGCTGACTTCGACTAAGAGGAGACTGTATTCTTCTAAGATGACTTATCGTTGACATATAATTTGTTCTGTCGAGAAGCTGTGTCACTCCTACCCTACCCCTACCCCAATTACCAGTAGCAATTGCGTTATTCAGCTTGTCTGAAATTATCCCAGGTCTAACGGCCGCAGCTACTGCATTAATGCCCCTCTTCTGACCAGACCGTTCTAATTGATATTTCATATCTCGGACCAGATTTCTAAATGCCGTTCTGAAAAGGTCAGCTAGCATTTGACCTGCAAATTTAATAACCTTGTTTCCATAATGATCCTTATCATCGGAATTAATTAATCCCAGACTTAGTTCAATTAACTTTGACGTTGCCTCCCCTAAGAATAACGCCTTCTCGTGTCTGTTTTCGGGATTTTTACCCAAATGAGGTAAGAGTCCCCAATCTAGTAATGTTTCAGCCCTCTTAATTTGAAATTCTTCTAACATTCCGGGAGCTATTCTCTTGCTAATGTAGACAATTGCATCTCTACTCGTTGTAATATCCCCAACTTTTTCAAAAGAAGGTTCCAGTTCGTCTTGGATGACCTCAAGGAGTGAAACAGCGTTTGCAATGTCTTTATCTGACTCTAAACCCAACGCTCTAATTAAGGTGATAAGTGGAATATCCACAGGCGAACCTGGTATTTTAGCCACAACAGAACCATCTGGTCTCATGATAAGTTCTAATTTAGCTCTATAACCAACTATGGATGAATATACTTTTGCCTTGAAAAGGACGCTGCCAGTAGTTTCTTCGGTATCTACAATAATCTTATTGTATGAAAGATCTTCTAATCCAACAATTACTCGTTCTGAACCATTAATAACAAAATATCCTCCTGGATCCTTGGGATCCTCCCCTAATTCTATTAGCTTTTGTTCCGGGAGATTATGTAGTATACAAGCATTTGATTTTACCATTACTGGCATGTCTCCTATGTGAATAAATCTAGATTCCAGGATCTTGCCATCCTCAACAATGCTAGATTCCAACATAATAGGAGATGCGTAGGTGAGATTTCTCAATCGTCCTTCCACTGGTGCTACATGAGTAATAGACCCGTCTAATTCCATAATTCTTGGCTGTTGCAGCTTTATTTTTCCTAGCTTTATCTTATAGGGATACTCTGCCGTTTCTACCTCTATTTCTCCAACCTCGTCAATAATGCTCTGTAAGCCTCTTTCCATAAATTCATTGTACGAATTAAGATGTTGTCTTGCAACGCCTTCCCTTCGTAGAATATCATGAATTATAGACCACATGTCAGGTACAGGTACAGTTTCAGACATAACTCAACTAACCTTCAACGACATACCGGTAATATACACTTTCACCAGCAGTAGGAGATTTTCGCGTAATCTTGATTATATCGCCTGGCCTTACATCAAGTCCTTCGAGTCCTTTATCTTCCATTAGGATGTACGGTAATTGACTAGGCTTCGTGTTGTACCTCTTCAAGACTTCCTCCGCTTCTTTCCTAGGCACTATTTCATGCTTGGGTTGATAAATATGATCAGTTATGACTAGCTCCTTTTTCTTTTCAACAGACATTTCCAATCTCCACTAAAAAAAACAAAGTACGAATAACCATCCACCAGTATACTTTCTTTCGCGAATATAATTCTTTTATTTTGTCCTCGTTTAAGCTAATCCTAGTAAAATTTGGTGTAGTCCACGTGAATTCATTATGTAGGCCTTCGGAGGGATTTGAACCCTCCTCGAGCGGTATCAGTCAAGAACCAAAGGTCTCAAGTCCACAGCCGCCTATACTAACCAGGCTATACTACGAAGGCCTCTCCTTTCCTTTGAAGCGTTCATTATATAATCGTTCGAAAAAACGTTCAATTGATTCATAAATTTATTAATGAATCTATTGCTCTAATGTAATCCTAGACTATTCTAAGATAAAGTCTGCGGAATTTTGCGCAAATGATTATCTTACATATATACAAGACCCTAGCTCAAGCATTTGTATTACGGTCGCTTAGAATATGTGTTCGTATGAGGAAAATTACCTGAGAGTCATTTTCGGATTGCTGGACCCGCTGCGATGAAATCTTCCTTAACTTCTGATTTCCATTGTGGATCAAATTCATACCTATTAATTTTGGTAACCTAACTCACAACACGTTACTACTGGGGAATATCCACTTTTGCACCGATCATGTATACTAATTTAGTCTACCTGTTTCACTTTTCGTTTACTTCTATTACAGATTTATTCTATCTGGGAGTTTTTTTTACTTTTGGAAATCCTCGAGTAATTCGTAAGCTCTTCTGGTTATGTGTTTTTTCCTTAATAGTACTAATTTTTCCTTTTCTATCATCTGGGTTAAAAAATATTTCTAAGGGGCTAATTTTAATTAATTCGGGTTTTTTCAAATGGATACGGAAAATCCTTGCGACGTATAACTGAATTCTTATTATTGGATCAATTCCTGTCTTCCTATCCAAATTTATCGGAAACGTAGGTACTGTAGTTTTCGATACCGCTATTGAAATTTCATCAATAAACTTATAAGAAAACCGCTGGACTTTATTTCATTGAAGCCAAGATTTTTTGACAAGATTAAATCTGAAGGCTCGATCTAGAAGAATTATGAATTTGTTTGTATTTACGGTAACATAGATTTCACCGTAGTGGGAAAATAATTTTGATGCCCAAAATTTAAGTGTGATCCACATTCGTCTGATTACCTCAACCAAGTAGCTGAGTTTTTTGCCCTAGACATTCAGAACAGCATAATCCCAACCATACGGGAAGTAAATAGTGAATCCAAATCTTTAATCTTGATTCAAAGATTTAAATGCTATCTTAAATAATTTAACCCTATGAGCTGTTCTGACGAATATATCTCCCACGTCCAATCTGAAAATTTAGTAAAAATATCTCCCCTTGCAGCATCAAAATTGAGGAGGGCTAAGTACGGTATATACAATCATTCAGCTGTGGAGCTTTGCCACTGGACTAAAAAATCTTTCACCGGAGAGGGCACATGTTACAAACACAAATTCTATGGCATATCTACGCACAGATGCATGGAATTTACACCCACTGCTATGAACTGTGAAAATAGATGTATATATTGTTGGCGACCTACGGAATTCTACGATACGCTACAAATGCCTGAAAACTTAGTTGACGAGCCCGAGTCAATTGTAAATAATCTCCTACGGGAAAGGAAAAAACTAATTGTAGGATATTTTGGTAATAAAAGAGCCCATCGAGAGAAAGTTGAAGAATCAATTCTCCCTCAACATTACGCTATCTCTCTTTCGGGCGAACCTTCCATGTATCCTAAATTACCTCAATTAATCAGATACTTGAAAGGATTGGCTGCAACGAAATCAATATTTCTTGTTACCAATGGGCAGGAGCCAGATATGCTTTATAGACTTGCTGAAGAAGATTCATTACCTACGCAAATTTACTTGTCTACTAATGCACCATCTAGAAGAATATTTCATATAGTAAATAGACCAAAGTATGCAGATGCCTGGGAAAGATGGAAAAAAAGCTTATTCTTTCTATCACAAGTTGACACTAGGACTGTAATCAGAATCACTCTGATAAGAGGGGTTAATGATTCATTAAATTTTATCCAGGATTTCGCAAACTTGATTGCAGAGGGTAACCCACATTTTATTGAGCTAAAATCATATATGCACATAGGTATGTCAACATTACGACTGGAGGCGTCTCATATGTTAGAGATGCCTGAAATAAGGTCATATGCAAAGGCACTTTGTGGTGTCCTGCCGAATTTTTCCATTATGGACGAAAGTGAAATTTCCCGTATAGTAGTCTTTCAAAATAACAAGCGGTCGGTTAGCAGGTGGATTCCTGGTTACGAAAATAATTTGTTGTCATAAACGGCGTCTTGGTCAGATTAGCAGACTTTATACCAATCAATAAATATTTTTAACGCCATGGTCCTGTGAGATATTTCAACCTTTTTCGACCCTAATTCACCATAAGTTCTATCAAAGCCTGAAGGAATGAAGATGGGATCAAACCCCCAGCCTTTTTTTGCAATATACGGACCTATTCTTCCTACAACTGCTCCACTAAAAACCCTGACGGATTTTCCGTCGTTGAAAGCAATTACTGACTTGAATGTTGCGGCTCTGTTCCGTTTGCGTTTTAGTATGTCAAGTATTCCTGAGTTTCCTATAGTCCGCAATGCGAAAGAAGAATATGGGCCTGGAAAGTCATTTAGAATATGAATGAACAATCCTGTATCCTCTACTATTAATTTTTCTTTGATAATGTCGTATGCAAAAGACGCTTTATTTGAGGCAATTTTTTCCAGAAAATCCGACTGAATTTCAGGCAAATCTAGTCGGAACAGATCTAGTTTAATATTATATCGAATTAAAAACGTGCGAATTTCTTTGAATTTATTTTCATTCTTGCTTGCAAATATAATTTGGTCCATTAGCGGTTCAATCTGAACATATCCAACAATAATGTCAAGAGTAACGATTAAAATAGTTGTTTATTATTTGGATTTATCTAATTGCTACTGATCAGGTACTGCATATCTACGCCTAAGGTTTATCTCTTCCACGTTTCTTAATACGCTTGTTACATCTTGATTATCGGAATGTGTTTTATAACCTTTGATGAAATTCTCGTATAAACTTTGGTATGTTCTCGGATATAATCCATTTAGAATTTCTCCGAACAATCTTATATCGACTGCCTTATCCTCTACTCGATTTGAATGGTAAGAAAGGCCGAAATCAAGAATTACCATCTCCTCCCCGACAATAAAATTAGAGGGGGTTAAATCCCCGTGTATTATGGAATTGTTATGCAGAATTGAAATATATTTTCCTATCTGTAAGGATATTGATCTGTTAATTATATCGCGCACATTCAAGCCAGCAACGTATTCCATAACTATCTCAGCTCTGGAGGGATCGACTAGATAAATAAATGGTGTTCTAATACCAAGGCTTTTTACTAGAGAGAGCATTTTCGATTCATGAATGGTTCTTTGCTTCCTTAAATTCGAGTCAAGTGCCTGATGACGATACATTTTGGGAATTCTTATTTTAGAGATAGCCTTCCTAGAAAAAAAAGTTGATAAGTAAATATTCGATTCTGCCCCCTTCGCAATCAGCTTTAGGTACAGATGCAATGATAATATAGCGAGTGTTTTCAAATAAAAATGTGCCACCTAAGATAAGTCCTAATCCTGGTGAAAAATTGATAATTGAGGAAGACTGTTCAGAAAATAAGATTGGTAGCGGAATATTAAGTCTAACAAATCAAAGACTCATCTTCGAAAAAACTGAAGGACAGCTAGCCACTCTCTCAAAAAAAGTCGGAAAGCTCGTCCTGGACATCCCTTTGGGAGAAATAAGCTCTGTCAAAAGCGAGGGAATCATTTTAACTAGAGTGGTGGTAAATATTGGCGATCAAGAATACAAGTTCAGTGTATTTAATAGTGGGAAGTGGGCAAAAGAAATTAAGTCCCAGATCGAACTGGTAACAAAAAAATAAACTTAGGTTCTAGGGACACTTAACAATCGACGTACCAATGCTTTTTAAAAGAAGGGACTAACTCAGCACCGGCCTATCATGGCGCGTACGTGGACATGATTGAAGTCCGTACTTAACATAGTGAAATAGTATTTTAGAAAATGACCGCCAGGAAGCTGATTGCTAATTGGTACACATACGTTTCTTTATTTAATCAATAAAGGTGGATAATGGATTTTAATTCAAAACTATTCTTGCTTACTATTTTTATATTGATCCCACTCGTGGTAAGCGTTGTTGGCAACGCTAGGGAATCACCATTACTGGCACTACAAAGATCACGATGACAACAATTTCACAAAAGATGATCACAATTTAGATCCAGAAGCCGAAGTGGAAGGGCGCCCATCTGGCTCCTCATCACATTTGAGTTATTCTCTAGTCAATATCTTGCATAGTTTACAATAGACCAACTATTTCATCCGGATACTAGAGGCGGGGGATTGATCTTTTTTTTTATGCAGGTGAACGTTTAGTTTCAGCAGTACCCGTTTCTGAACGGGTGTCCTTCTGTCCTGCCAATCGCTTTGTCCTTGCCGCAAAACAAATTGCGCCAAATGCAATAAAGACAGCAGTGACAATGCCGTATGCTATGGGTGCATCTGCCATGGACTATAATATGAGCAATATAATATTTTAGACTATCAGCCCTAATTCATGCATATATGACAATTTCTTTTTTCTGGGTCTTATATTTTTTCATAAAATTGGCCTTCTTTCATATATTTCTTTATGCCATTGATCAATTAAGGGAGTTAATTAAGGCATGGAAATACTATACTTAATTTGTCCGATTTCTCCAAGAAATATCGACCTCGTCTAGTCTCCAGGATTGTTTGACAAAGGATTGCAAGACTTTGACTGCTGTTTTGGTAGTAGAAGCAAATTGAAGAGCTCCGGTCCAGGCAATTTGAGCGCCGTTATCGCCAGAATACTTTGGGGGACAAACTCTAAACGTAGCACCATGTCTCTTACAAGCTGCTTCAAGCATGTCTCCAAGCCTCATATTTGCGGCAACACCGCCTACTACTAAAAGTTCTTTCTTTTTGGTAACTACTAATGCTCGTTCAATTGCCTCGGATAACATAGCAAATGCCGTCTCCTGAAGAGAAAAACACAAATCATTCACCGACATTTTTGAAGTATACGCCCTCTTTAATGCAGAAAGCAAGCCAGAAAAAGTAATATCATTCCCCTTTACTGTATACGGTAACTTTATATAATTTCCAGAGGATTTACTGGCAAGTTCTTCAATTTTTGGTCCGCATGGAGACGAAAAGCCAAGATGTCTTCCAAATTGATCAAATAGCTGACCAAGTGTAATATCAAGTGTTTCACCTATTATTCTCCATCGTCGGTTAGTTAATAATGCAATTAAGCTGTGTCCACCGGAAACCAACAGTAATAGGGGATCTTGTGCCCCTGTAAGAGCAATTCCTAATTCGATGTGTCCGATAGCGTGATTAACGGGTATAAGAGGTATATTGTAAAAAGAAGAAAGCGCGCGTGCCGCTACAGCACCGACTCTAAGACAAGGTCCAAGACCAGGTCCGGCTGAATATGCCACAGCCGCTAGATCTGTACTTTTTATCGTTCCATAAAGCAATGCTTGATTTACGATTTCTGAGGCCACTGAGGCATGATGTCTAGATGCATCTCTGGGATGTATTCCAGACCCTGCAGGAGAAACGTAAACGCTCCTTGCATCTGATACTATAATTGGTTGCTTCTCATTGTCAGTAAGGTCTATGACAGAGCTTGCGAATGTATGTGCTGTACTTTCAATACCCAAACAAAGCATATAAAAATTAGCTCCTACTTAATGTAGAAACTACCTTTATTATGTCATTGTTGCTTAATACATGATCAGCTCCTATTCTCTTCTTAGTCCTTACGTCTATCGCGAAGAGGAAGCCTTTTTCTAGATCCTTATGAACCATTGCTGCAAAAGTCTTAGCATTTGTGCCTTTGTCGACGAGAAATGCTTCTGGGAGTACATTCCCATTCTTATCCTTTAATTCGATCTCATCTTCTACAGGATACACCACAATTTTCTGGAGGATCTCGAAGCATACGAGGTTAATAGTTTCTTGAACCCCTGTCGAGCCGTATTTTGTTATGAAATTTGATACCAACTCTAAAGCACGCTGCTGTCTTTCGGAGAGATTTACGTTCTCATTAGGTTTGAAGGAGGAGTCGCCTGGGAGGTAATTAAGAATACCATGCCTTTTTGCATTTCTCAACAATGATTCTCCCTCAGAAGTACAAGGTATAACGTGTTCATACTTCTCTTTCATTGCTTGTATGTTTGGTTCCGATGTAGGAATGTCTGCTTTATTTGCCGCTATGACAAGGGGTTTTGACTTGTGTCTTAAGGTTTTAGTAAAAGATAATATCTCCTCCTCAGTCCACGCGCTTAACTTCTTATTTTTTAGATTATGGACAATTAGAGATTCATCAATGACATGAATTTTGATGCCCAGCCCAGATAATCTTTTTAACAATATTTGCTCGCTTGAAGCTCCCTCTCCACTTTTTGTCCAATCACGTTTAATTACAGATAATAACCATAAGTCAAATTCTTCTTCAACGAAGTCTATATCCTCCAATGGATTAAACGTACCTGGAACGGCCGACTTACCTTCTTTATCAGTAGATCCTGAAGCGTCTACCACATGAATTAATGCATCAACTTGTCGTGCTTCATCTAGAAATTTATTTCCTAGGCCCTTCCCTAAATGAGCACCGGGTACCAGCCCAGCAACATCGACAATACGGACCGGAATGAATCTAATCCCGTCTAGACACATAGAATGTATTGGATTATCTTTAATCTCAAATTCCGTGCAAATGCATTTTTGTCGAACATATCCTATGCCAACATTCGGTTTAATCGTTGTAAAAGGATAATTTCCTGTTTCAGCGGCAAGGTCAGTTGCTGCATTAAAAAAAGTAGATTTGCCAACATTAGCCTTACCGATTAAACCAAGTTGCATTACCTTGAGTGAGTCATTGTGTGATTAATATCTTTAAACTCAGGCTCTCCCGCCAAAGTTTTAGAAAAAATTAGAATACCAGAGCAAATTTATTTTACCCCTTGTATTTTCCTCCTATTGGCGGGCATAGTTGCTCTGTGTGACCTTTTACCTTCCCGTAATAGGATCCCCGTATACTTTATCCAATCTATGAGAATGTTGCAGCATCGAGGAAAAGCATATTGGAAGTTGATATCGGATACGTTCGTCAAAGATGGCGTTGGACCCTTTCCTCCTGACGAATACTTTACGGAGGTTTTCAGAGGACATTCTAATAATCCCTCGCAGGCGATCTTAGGGTACCTTTCCAAAAGATCTCCTAGATTTTCAAGCATGAAAGAAATTGCGGCGATAATTGATGGATTCCTTGTAGATACTGACAAACTCTATCTACATCCCTGTGTGGGTGATGCAAGGGACAAGGATTCCCTTTTTAAGATATGTTATATTTTCAAGAAATTACTATTAGACAGAAATAACCCTGAGAGGGCATGTGAGTTTTTAGATCGACACCTTCGGGGTAATTTGATAATCCTGAATAATGATGAAATTTATGCTTATAGAGAAAGCACTGGATTTAAGCCTCTAGTTAAGGGAAGAGATTCAGAGAGCACAATTTTTATTGTCGCATCTGAAAATTCATTAGGAGCCTTTATACCTGAGTTTAGATTCGAAGATATTAAACCAGGAGAATTAGTACGAATAAATTCGAATAAAGGTCAGGAGACTATTTGTTCTCTACCTGTAATACGAACTATGTTGGATCCTTTTGAGTTTATTCGAGATTCGCATGCAGCGGGATTCATTGACGGAAAGAGTGTCTATGAAGTAAGAAAAAGGATGGGAGAGACCCAAGCTGAATTTCTAGGCCAAGATATCGATGTCGAGTGTGCATTTGCTGAGCCTGACTATCCTAGACCAATGGCACTAGGATTCTGCAGAGCTTTTCAGAAATATGATAATGATTTTGTTATTTCAGAAGGGATAATAAACGATAGATATGACGATTCGGACCATATGACCGACTTCTCAGAACACGTTAGTAAGAATAAATTGATAACTTCAAAGAAGTCATTAAAATTTGTACTAAGAGAATCTGTTTCTGGAAAGAAAATTGCTTCGATACAGGGTACAATTCAAACTGGAGGAACGGTTAAAGAATCCATTTTCTACTTGAACCAGGCTGGAGCAAAATCAATTACTGTAGTTGTGAGCTATGTTCCGACTATTGATGGGCGTCAAGTAGGACTGTATACACAAAACCGTGAATTGATTGCGCATAAATATATTGGCAAGGTTTCCACTATCGAAGAATTAAACGATTACCTTGCTAAAGAAATTGGTGCCAATGCGGTCTACTTTAACAGCCCTTCTGTTCTTTCAAAGGGTATTGGTATTCCTGAAGAAAATTTATGGTTTCCAGAATGGGTCAGATTTCTTGATTATAATTCTAAATAATACCCTGTCTTTTTTTAAAATCCTGTGCTTGTAATGGGTAACTGGCATATTCAAAGGTACTTTTTTTACAGTGTAGGCATTCTGCACCACAATAATAATATCTGACTCATCACTGTTACTAAATGATTTTTTGGCCAAATTAAATTCTAAATTAGACTCTATTGTCAAATTCAAGAACAAGATGTTTCAAGACATTTCAAATCTCCGATTTCAGTCAATCCTTATGAGGGTTAATTTGCGGCTTATGATTTGATCTCATTGTAATAGTAACATGGTGATCTACATGTGAATATCTATTCAACACCATACATCGGTTTTATTAAGTCAGCAATGTCGACCCAACACCTAGCTAGCTTGTCCATAGTTGAAGTAGCATTTACAGTCGAAATAACTGAATTAAGCCTCGTCATTCTCCTAGTGATATAATAATCGTTTACTACTTTTAGGACTTTATTAAACTCTGAATAAAGCCTTATTACTTGCATTGAACTATCAATATCTCTTTCAATGAAGCCTTTGACAGACTGCTCATGCATTTGGGATATTATTAGGTTTGCAGATTTGATTTGTTCTATTATGTATGGGTCATCTTGAAACGGATGCATGAACGACGCAAGGGATGAAATATGGTCTCCCGCGCTTTCCATATGATTAGCCGCAATCCTATAGTCTAGCAGGTCTATATTACTAAGATTCAGACTTGAAGCTAATTTCCTATCCATCATAGCACTTCTCATTAATCTTACGATCAGAAAATATTGTCTGTCTACTTCATCATCCCGTTGTCTGATCAATTTGGTAGTCATCTCATTTCCTTTAATCAATGAAGATATAGTATCCCTGTGCATTCCACCTATGATTGAGCTCATACGCCGTAAAATCTTTGATACTTCCATCGAGTGGGCATCCAGCAAAAACTGCACTGTAATGTTAAGGTTATCCTCGTCGACAATCTCCAAACCAACAAGTTTACTTATAGAGGATTTGATTCTATCACGGGTATCATAATTGATTGGAGATTTCCCAGAAATTTGTATTATCTCATATCCTAATAAATAGTAACCATAAATTTGGTTCACTAGTTTTTCGCTAGGAAGATCCTTTAAGGAAATAATTACTTCTTTTAACACACCTTTTTTTGCTTGTTTAGGAACAATCGTTATAGAGTTATCATTACTGGTTTCTATGGATACAGTATCGCCTTTTTTTAAAGAGTTGGACTTTACCCACTCTGAGGGCAATGAGACTAGAATACTACTTCCTATACCCTGTAATTTGCGTTCAGAATTCGGCATCTGGAAATTTAAATGGATTTATACTAATTAAACGTTATTTTTATATCAATATAGGATTATAAATCTACCAGAGTGCTTCAGGTCTC
>Ga0114129_10000837_pt1 | contig 39825 bp, 36 predicted proteins | sample RhiMetdeltSRZDD1_FD_80071 | JGI IMG/M metagenome (GOLD analysis project Ga0114129, IMG submission 80071) | Populus rhizosphere microbial communities from Tennessee, USA - Rhizosphere MetaG P. deltoides SRZDD1 (version 2) (version 2) | ecosystem: Host-associated > Plants > Roots > Rhizosphere >...
ACAGCCTCGTCCCGGCGAAGCTCGGCGATCTCTATCGCTCCTATCTGGTGAAACGACGATTCGGCATCTCACTCTCGCGAACGGTCGGTGTCGTCGTCGCGGAGCGCCTCCTGGACCTGATCGTCGTTTTCGGCCTTCTCGTCGTCGGCGGATATGTCGCGTTCGGCCGCACCGTCTTTCCCGATCTGTGGATCGTGTACCTGACGGGTGCGGTGCTCGGCCTCCTGATCGCCGCCGGGTTGGTCGCGATCTACGCCGTCGGGCCGCGGATCGCGCGCTTCTTCCCGCGCGAGGTGCGCCGCATCGGTCGTCTGTTCCGCGAGGGTGTGCTGCACAGCTTCCGCGCGTTGCCCGTCGCCGGTCCGCTCACGCTGATCATCTGGGGCGCGGAGGCGATGCGCCTCTCCTTCGTCCTCTGGGCGCTGGGTCTCGACCTGCCCGCCTCCGGCATCGTGTTCGTCGCGGTCGCGTCGTCGCTCCTGACCACGGTGCCGCTGACGCCGGCCGGCTTCGGCTTCGTCGAGATCGCGATGGTCTACGTGCTCACCGAGGGATTCGGGCTCTCCAACTCCAACGCCGTGGCCGTCGCGGTGCTCGACCGCGCGGTGAGTGTCTTCTCCGTGATCCTCATCGGCGCGATCGTTTACGTGCGATCGGATCGGTCGGAGCGAGTTGGCGGATAGCGGAGCGGTCGCCAAAGGCCGGCGGTCCGCCCGCGATCCGACGCGACGCAGTCGGTAGACTCGCGGCCATCCGACCCCTCCTACTCGTGTCGGTCGCCGCACTCATCGTTCGCATCGCGAGCGCCGTTGTGGTCGCGCAGCCGGGATACACGGACGCTTACTACTACTCCGCCGTCGCGGCTCGACTCGCGCGCGGCGATGGACTCACCGCGGACTTCATCTGGAACTTCCTCGAGGCGCCGGATTTCGCCGTGCTCCCGGTGGCCAGTCACCGCTTCTGGGTGCCCCTCGCGACCACGCTGCAGGCCGGAGGGATCGCGCTCTTCGGTGGTCTGCTCGGCGAGTTCCGCGCCGCGCAGACGGTGGTGATCGCGGTCGCCGCGTTCCTTCCGGCGGCGACCTACGCGGCCGCGCGGTCGCTGGATGCGTCGCCGCGGTATGCGCTCGGCGCCGCGGCCGTCGTCGGCCTCGGGGGCGTCTTCGCGCCGGGCTGGGTCGCCGTCGACTCGTTCGCTCCGGCGGCCCTCATCGGCACGCTCTTCTTCCTCGCGTTCGGCCGCGCGGCGCGCGGCTCGCTGCGCGCCGGCGCGCTCGCCGGGCTACTCGTCGGACTCCTCTATCTCGCGCGCGCGGAGGGGGCGCTCTTCGGTCTCGCGCTCCTCGCGCTCGGCGTCGGCGCCGCGACGCGGAAGGCCGGATCCGTCGGGACCGCGGTCGCGCTGGCGATCGGCGGTACATGGTTCGCGCGCGACGTCAGCCTCGGCGCGGGAGATCTGCTCGCGCGCGGCGTCTTGCTCGTGCGGTACGAAGACTTCTTCCGCATCGCGCCGCCGGCGTTGTCTGACTTCCTCGCCGCGTTCCCCGATGCGCTCGCGGCGAAGGCCGGGGCGGCGGTGACGAACGCATGGACGGCGCTCGTCGCCTTCTGCGTGCTGCTCGGTCCCCTGGCGACTGTCGGCGCATGGCGGCTGCGCGCGCGACGCGAGGTGCGTGCCTGGTCCGTGCTCCTCGTGCTCGTGTTCCTCGCGCAGTCGCTGCTGTTTACGCTGCACTCCACGCGCGGCTCGTACTTTCACTCCCTCGCGGCCTTCTTCCCGTTCGGGCTCGCGCTCGCCGCCGTCGTTGCCGAGCGTGCACTCGCGAGTCGCGACACGGCGGTCGCCCGAATCTGGCTCACCGGCGTGCTCGCGCTCGCGGTCGTGCTGTCGGTCGGGGCCGTCGTGCAGTGGGACGAGGCGTTCAACGCGGTGGCACGTACGCGCGCGTCCGCGCTCGACGCGATCCCGGCCGGCCCGTTCCTCGCGATCGACGCCGCCGCGTGGCGCGCGCTCGGCGATCGATCGGTGGTCGTCACGCCGGCCGACGGCGTCGCCGAGCTCGCCTGCGCGGCGGCGCGCTACGGCGCGCGTTCCGTCGTCCTCGAGGCGGCACACTTCCGTGCCTACGACGCGATCTACACCGGCGCCGAACGCCCAGCGTGGCTCGGCGCACCCGTGTCACGCGATACGATCAAGATCTTCCCGGTGGTCGGGGAACTCGTGTGCTCGGTCCACGGCTACAGAGCGACAGATTGAACGGACGCCGGCTCGCGCCGCTCGTCGTGGCGCTCGCGGCGTTCGCGCTCGCGCTCGCGACACCTCCGGGCGATCCGGACACGTATTGGCATCTCGCGTCCGGAAAGTGGATGCTCGACCACGGCACGCTGTTGCGCGCGGACGTCTTCTCGAGCACCGTCGGCGGGCAGCCCTATAGCGTCGGCGAGTGGCTCGGCCAGATCGTCCTCTATCTCGCGTATCTCGCCGGGCGCTGGACCGGTCTCGTCATCCTGCGAGGCCTGCTCGTCAGCGTGTGCGCGTTCTTCGTCACGCGCGTCGCGCTGCGCGGTGGACCGGTCATCGTCGCGGTTCCCGTCGCGTGCGCGGCGCTCCTGCTGTCGGAGATCGTGTGGACCGACCGACCGCATCTCTTCACGCTGGCGCTCTTCCCGCTGCTGCTCGATCTGCTGCTGACCGCGCGCGCCGGTCGCGTGGGCGCGCTTCTCGCCGTGCCTCCCCTGATGCTCGTCTGGACCAACCTTCACGGCGGCTACGCGGTCGGCCTTGCTCTCGTCGGCGTGTTCACGCTCGAGGCGCTCGTCACGCGCAGGAGCTGGGTGCCGTTCGCGATCACCGCGAGCACGGCGTTCGCCGCGTCGCTGGTCGATCCAGGCTCGCTCGGGCTCGGCGCCGCGGCGTCGCACGCCACCGCCCCGCCACGCTTCATCGTGGAGGAGTCGCCACCGGACGCGACGCGTCCGGCGGGCGCGCTCTTCGCCGCGTTCGTCATCGGAACCCTCGCGCTCGCGCTACGCGGTGGCGGCACGCTGCTCGACGTGTTGCTGCTGGCGCCGCTCCTCTGGCTCGGACTGTCCGCGCAGCGGCACATGCCGTACTTCGCGTTCGCCGCGGTGCCGTTCCTCACGGCGGCCCTGCCGCGCGCGTGGCCGGCCTTCGACGCGTGGCTCGCGCGGCGGCGTCCGTATCCGGGCGGCGCCGTCGTCGGATTCGGCGCGGGGGTCGTCGCGATGGCGCTCGTCGGCCTCGCATTCGTGCCGAGCGCGCCGGATGAACGGGCCTATCCGACGACCGCCCTCGACGCCGTGCGCTCCGGCTCGGGCGTCCTGTTGAACGAGTACGACTGGGGCGGCTACCTGATCTGGTATGCGCCCGAGCGTCCGGTCTTCGTCGATGGGCGGCTCTTTCCGTTCCTTCCCGACGTATTCGCCGACTGGCGCGAGGCGGTGGAGTTAGGGCCACGATGGAAGCAGGTCCTCGACCGATACAAAGTCGTTCAGGTTCTCCTGCGGCCGGATCGCGCGCTCGTTTCGGCCCTGCGGGAGCAGGGCTGGCACGTCGTGACCGAAGACGCGCGCGCGGTGGTGCTCGAAAGGCCGCGCTGAGACGCGATGGTCGCCGGAACGGCCGGTCTGCGTCCATATACTCCGCGCACGACTCCACAGCCGACACGACTCGTCAAAGATCCGGACGACCTCGAAGCGCAGTTCGAAGCGCTGGTCGACGGGCTGCGGCGCGATGTCCGGCGCACGCGCCAGCAGGTCGAGAAGTTCTCACGCGCCTACCAGCGCATGGCGGAGGCGCAGTCGGGCCGCTCGACGGACGGCGCGCTCGACGAGACGACGCAGCGCGCGTATCGGCGGCTGAAGCAGCTTCAGCTCGTCGTGCAGCACATCGAGTCGAGCGTCTCGTACCTGCTCGGCTCGGGCATCGAGCCTGAGCCGCACGGTGGCGAGCAGGCCCTCGACGTCGCCCAGCGTGTCCTCGAGAGCCTCGAGGCCGAGCGCGAACGGTTGTATCGCGACGTGCATGACGGACCGGCGCAGGTCCTCGCCAACGCGATATTCGAGGTCGACTACCTCGAGCGCATCGCCGAGCGCGCGCCGGCCGAGCTGCGGCAGACGCTACGTAGCGAGCTGGGCACGCTGCGCGGACAGTTCCGCGCCTCCCTCGACTCGGTGCGCGCGATGATCTACGACCTCCGGCCGCCCGAGCTCACCGAGCTCGGCCTCGCCGACGCGATGCGCAACTACGCGAGCGAATGGGAGACTCGCTGCGGCATCAAGGTCTCGACCAAGCTTGATACCGAAGAGACGGCCATGACGCCGCAGCAGGAGCTCGCGGTGTACCGCGTCTTGCAGGAGGCTCTGCAGAACGTCCACAAGCACGCCCAGGCAGCGGCGGTCGGCATCGTGTGGCAGAAGTCGGCGGGCAACTGGGTCCTACACGTCACCGATGACGGCATCGGCTTCGACCTAGTGAAGGCCGCGCGTCGCGCGAAATCGGTCGGTCTGTTGTCGATGCGCGAACGTGCCTCGCTCATCGGTGGGAACCTGCAGATCCAATCGGCCCCGGGCAAGGGCTCCGCCGTTACACTGCAACTTCCGATCGAGGGCTCCACGAGCCCGACGCACGGTGAAAGAGGAAGGTCGCTTGGCCGACAAGATTGACAAGAACACGGACCGCAATATCCGTGTGGTCCTCGCGGACTCCAGCCGGCTCACGACCATGGGCATAAGCCAGGTGCTCCAGAAGGAAGCTGACATCGAGCTCGTCGGCACCGCGTCCGATGGCGAGGAGGCGGCCGCGAAGACGCTCGAGCTCGAGCCCGACGTCCTCGTCATCGAGGCGGATCTGCCGCGCACGTCCGGGATCAAGGTCACGCAGCGCATCCGCCGTGAGCTGCCGCACGTCGGCGTCGTCGTGCTCACCGCGAAGGACGAAGAGCAGACGCTCTTCGAGGCGATCCGCGCCGGTGCGGCGGCGTACCTGAACAAGGACTGCGATCCGGTCGAGCTCGTCGACGCCATCCGCAAGGCGCGCGCAGGCCAGTTCATCATCAACGAGAAGGTCTTCAACCGGCCGGCCGTCGCGTCGAAGGTCCTTGCGGAGTTCCGCGAGCTGTCCGTCTACGGCCCGGGCTCGTCGCACGTCTTCGCGCCGCTCTCGCCGCGCGAGGTCCAGATCCTCGACAACATCGCTCAGGGGATGACGAACAAAGAGGTCGCCTACGCTCTGGCCATCTCGGAGCAGACGGTGAAGAATCACATGTCGAGCATCCTGCGAAAGCTCTCAGTCAACGACCGTACGCAGGCCGTCGTGTATGCGATCCGGCAAGGATGGATCAAGGGACCGGAGATGGGTAATTGAGCGTGGCCGCCCCTGACCTCGCGAGCGAGCTCGTCACCGAGCAGAAAAAGATCACCGCCGAGGTCCGCGAGCTCGATCTCCTCGTCGAGTCGACGCAGACCGAGGTGGGCCGGCTCAAGGCGCGCGAGGATCAGACGCGGGCCCGCGTCGAAGAGGTACGCGCCAACCCCGGGAACTTCCAACGCGAGGAGATCTTCACCGCGACCGACGACTTCTCGGCCGCGCTGAGCCGCCGCATGACGATGGAGGCCCAGCTGGCCGGACTGCAGGCGAAGAAGAAGCTCCTCGATCGCGCGCGGGCGCTCGTGACGGCCGCCCAGAACCACGTGCGCACGAGCTCGCAGGCGCCACTGCCCGCCGACACCGCGCCGGTCATCGACGAGAGTCGTCTCCTCCAGGCCGTCGTGGACACGCAGGAGGAGGAGCGCAAGCGCATCGCGCGCCAGGTCCACGACGGGCCGGCGCAGGCGATGGCCAACGTGGTGCTCCAGTCGGAGATCAGCGAGCGGCTCTTCGAAGTGGACCCACAGCGCTCGCGCACCGAGCTGGCGGCGCTGCGGCAGATGGTGAACAAGACGCTGCAGGAGCTGCGCGGCTTCATCTTCGAGCTGCGGCCGATGATCCTCGACGACCTCGGCCTCGTGCCGACGATGCGCCGCTACGTCCAGACGCTCATCGACAAGCACGGGATCCGCATCGACTTCTCCAGCACCGGGCGCGACCGGAGGCTCCCATCGGACGACGAGGTCGCGATCTTCCGGCTGATCCAGGACTCGCTCGTCGAACGGATCGAGAAGGCGACGGCCAAGGACCTCGTCCTCGGTATGACCTGGAAGGACGACAAGCTCGAGATCCTGCTGCAGAGCGACGGCAAGGAGCTGCCGCCCGACGGCGAGCTTCAGTCCGGCCTGCGCCGCAGCGAGCGTCTCGATCTGCTGCACGGCGAATCGCAGCACGAGACGCGGCCCGACGGCACCGTCGTGCTCAACGTCCACGTCCCGATCCGGAGCGCACCCCAGCTCATCTCATGAGCGCCTTTGAAGGGGGCCCGGCCGGGGCCGGCACAGCCGGGCCCGGCCGAACGATTCCCTTCCCGCCGTCACAGATCGCGGCGCTGCTCGAGTCCGCGGCCATGCTCATCGAAGGCGAGATCAACGCGCTCGGAGACGAAGGCGCGCAGTGGCATCCGGCGCCGGGCGAATGGTGCGTGAACGAATGCGTCGGACACCTCATCGAAGCTGAGCGACGTGGGTTCGCCGGCCGGATCCGCGACATGATCGCCCACGCTCGCCTCGGCTCGCTGACAGGGGCCCCTACCCCTGAACCGCTCGTCGCGTGGGATCAGGAGGCGGTCGCGCGCGAGCGCAACGATTGCGCGCGGATGAGCCAGAGCCTGTGGATGGAGTTCATGGGCGTCCGGCACGCGAGCATCGCGCTGGTGCGCTCGCTGACACCGGCCGATCTCGAGCGGAGCGGCGAGCATCCCAAGGTCGGCACGCTGCGCGTGAAGGACCTGCTGCAGGAGTGGGTGCACCACGATCGCAACCACACCAAACAGCTGCTCTCGGTCGTCCAGGCGCGCGTCTACCCGCACATGGGGAACTCGCAGAAGTTCGTCGGCGAGTAGCGCATCGCTGAGCTTGATAACGCGGCTTGGCCGACCCCTGACGCTGTCACTGATCGTCGCTGTCGCGGTGGGTCTGGCCGTCCGGTTGACGCTCCTCCCGAAGGCCGACATCGGGGACATCGATCTGTTCGTCAGCTGGGTGCACGGCATCGCTCGCTACGGCCTGCCGAGCGCGTACGACGCGAAGCTGACGTTCCCGCCGGTCATGAGCTACATCTGGTGGCTGTTGGCGGCAGTGGAGCCAGCTTTCCAGACGGCGACGGACAGCAGCGACCAGACCGTCCGCGTCCTGATGAAGGTTCCCGCGACCCTGGCCGACTTCGGACTCGCCGGGCTCGTCGCGTACGCGCTGCGACACCGGCCACGGTGGGCCGTCGCGGCAGGCGTGGTGATCCTGCTTCATCCCGCGGTGATCGACGTCAGCGCCTGGATGGGACAGTACGAATCGATCTACGTGCTCTTCGCGCTCGCGGCAGCGATCCTCGCGACCAGCGGGCGCTATGGCTGGGCCGCGGTTCTGATCGCGCTCTCGCTGATGACGAAACCGCAGGCGCTGACGATGCTCGTGCCGTTTGTGGCGCTGTTCTGGGCGACGGGCGGCTGGCGAGGTCTCGCTCGGGCCGCTGCGATCGGCGCGGCGGTGATCGTGATCCTGTGGCTGCCGTTCGTGGCCGCCGACGGTCCGGCGAACTACCTGCGCAACGTGGCGCACTACCAGGGCCAGGGTCACGCCGCCCTGTCGGTCTGGGCCTGGAACATCTGGTGGCTCGTCCAGGAGTTCGCCGTCGGCGGCTTCGCGTATGACAGCGTGCCCATCGTTGGCCCGCTGAACTTCAAACACCTCGGCTTCCTCGTCGCAGCGGTTCTCGGTTCCTTCATCGCCGTCGCGGTGATCCGGGATCCGCGCCCCAGGACGTTCGTTCTTGCCCTCGCCGCGTCGGTCCTCGTGGCGTTCTCGTTCCTCACCTCGATGCACGAGCGCTACAGCTACGGTGCGCTCGTCTTCCTGCTTCTGCTCCTTCCCGAGGCGCGGATGCGATGGCTGAGCGTCGGCCTCGGGGTGGTGGTCACCCTCAACCTGCTCGTTTCCGTGCCGCCCACCACCGAGATCGACTCGGTCCTCCGCGCGACGCGCCCGCTCGGTGTGCTGGGTTCGATCGCGATGCTCGGCATCACCGGCGTCGTCTACACGATGCTGAGGCGGACCGCGGCTGAGCGCCTCGCGCCTTCGACACGCGAGCCGCGCGGCCGCAGCGCGAGCGCGGGGTAGGCGAAGAGCGCGTCGTGACGCGGCGCTTTCGGTGCGGGGCGCTCAGCCGCGCCGGAACGCACGGATGTACCAGCGGAGATACTGGGGCAGCCACCTGCGCAGCTGGAAACGGCTCGTGCCGGCGCTGCGGTCGCGCCACACCGTCGGCACTTCGGCGATCCTCCGACCTGCGCGGTGCGCCTTCACGGTGAGCTCGAGCGCAAGCTCGAACCCGGCTTGGCTTTCGATCTCCACGCTGTCCAGGAACGAGCGCCGGTACAAGCGGAAGTTGCTCGTCGCGTCATGGATCGGCAGGCCGGCAAGGTGGTGGAGCGAAAGTCCGGCGAGGCGCGACAGCAGGGCCTTGAACATCGGGCCGCCGACCTGCCGGCCCCCGCGCATGTAGCGGCTGGCCGCGACGATGTCCGCGCCGTCGCGCGCGCGAGCGACCATGCGATCGACGACCTCGGGCTCGTCGGATCCGTCGGCCATCGAGATGAGGATGAGATCGCCTCGCGCCGCGCGTATGCCCGCGCGCATCGCCTTCAGCACGCCGCGTCCCAGGGCGTTGCGTTCGAGGCGGACGTTCGGAAGCGCGAGGCGTCGCACGACGGGTACGGTCGTGTCCTCCTCGAAGTCGTACACGACGATGACCTCGTGCGGCGTTCGCACGCCGGCCTCGAGTCCGCGGAGGACGGGCTCGATGTTCTCCGCCTCGTTATAGACCGGGAGGACGATGCTCAGCACGCTAGGCCGCGCCGGCCGCGGTCTCCGCGCGCAGCCACGCGATCACCTCGTCGAGCGCGCGGTCCAGGCTCGTGGTCGCCTCGAAGCCGAGGACGCGGCGCGCCTTGGCGACGTCGGGGATCCGTCGCTGAACGTCATACGTCAGGGGCTCGTCATGCACGAGCTGGAGTGGCGCGTCGCCTCGGAGCTTGCGCCAGATGAGTCCGGCGAGGTCGCGCACGGTGATGCCGTCGGGCGACGAGATGTTGAAGTCGTCGTTGATCGCGTGCGGCGACTCCATCGCGAGGCGGATCCCACGCGCGATGTCCCCGCCGTAGGTGTAGTGCCGGACCTGACCGCCGTCGCCGAGGATATGGAGCGGGTCCTGTCCGGCGAGCACGCGCTGCACGAGATCCGGAACGACGTGACTGAGCGCCTGCCGCCGGTTTCCCGCGGTCATTTCTCCGGCGCGCAGCGGCGTCCGTTCGCCGATCCCGACGCAGTTGAACGGCCGCACGATCGTGAACGGCAGCTCGTACTGCTCCCAGGCGCCGTGCGCGAAGTACTCCGTCGCGAGCTTCTGGAAGCCGTACGTCGAGCGGGGTGGCGGACTCGTACGCTCCGCTCCCTCGGGCGTGGGAAAGACCGCGGTCGATTCGAAGACCATCGAGCTCGACACGACGACGATCCGCTGCAGACGACCGTCCCGCCGCGCCGCGATCGCGGCATCGAAGGTCGCCGCGGTGATGCGCTCATTCTCGGAAAGCAGGTCGTACGCGAAGTCGTGGAAGTACGCGATGCCGCCGATCATCGCGGCGCCGGCCACAAGCTGGTCGCAGTCCCGCGCGAGACCGGTCAGGAGCTCGGCATCCTTCGCGTCGCCGTGGACGAACCGGTAGCGAGCATCGCCGTCGAACGAGCGGCGCACCGCGCCGTATTTGCTCTCGTTGTCGAGCCCCACCACATCGTGTTCGGACGCGAGCAGCTCCGGGATCAGATAGCCCGCGATGAAACCCGCGGCCCCCGTGACCAGGACCCGCATCAGACGGTGATCGGCCCCAGCGCACCCCAGACGTCTACGAGGCAGCGCCGGTCGAGAGACAGCGTTCGGTACGCCTGATGCGGCACGCCGAGCACGAGGATCTCCGAGTCGCGCAGCACCCGCTCGAGCTCCACCAGTCCGTCGGTCTTCACGAAAGGGTCGGTGCAGAGGACGTCGGCGCCGGCCCACAGAAGCAAACGACGCAGCTTGTAGGAGAGCGACGCACGCGGATCGTCCGACTCCGCCTTGAACGCCATGCCCAGGATGCCGACGGCGCGCCCGCGCACCGGTCCGAACCGCCGCTCCATCGCGGAGACGATGTACGTGGGCAACCCTTCGTTGATCTGCATCGCCGAGTGCCCGAGAGGAAAGTGGTCGGGCGCGAACGCCGCGAGCTGCATCGTGTCCTTCAGCAAGCAGGGTCCTGCGGCGAAGCCCGGACCCGGCAGGTCGGCGGCACGCGGGTAGTCCTGCTTGATGGCGCGGAGAACGTTCTCGTAGTCGATCCCCGCGCCGTGCGCAAGCATGAAGAACTGGTTCGCGATCGCGAACTTCATGTAGCGCCAGGTATTCGTAAGCAGCTTCGCGACCTCCGCTTCGCGCGCGCTCACACGTATCGTGCGCGGCTGAAGACGCTGGAACAGCTCGGCCGCGCGCGCGCCCGCGCGCTCGTCATCAGCGCCGATGATCTCGGGCAGGCTCCGGAGCTCGTCGAGCGCCTGGCCCTCCACGATCCTCTCCGGGCACATCGCGACATCGACGCGCTTACCGGCCGCACGGAGCATCTCGGCCACGAGCTCGGTCGTGCCTGGAAAGACCGTGCTGCGAAGGATGATGAGCGACCCGTCGCGGACGTGCGGTAGCAGCTCGCTGATGGTGTCGCGCAGGGCCGACAGCTTCGGGTTGAGGAACTCGTCGATCGGCGTGCCGATCACGATCACGATCGTGTCGGTGCGCTCGATCATCGCGACGTCGGTGCTGAGCTCGAGCCGTTTCGCGGCGAGCATCTCCGCGAGGAGCTCCGGCGCGCCGCGCTCCCCGAACGGCATCTCGCCGCGGCGGATACGCGCGACCGCGGTCGCATCGACGTCGTAGATGCCAACGTTCAGGCCCGTCGATGCGAACGCGAGAGAAAGCGGCAGACCGACGTGGCCCGCGCCGCCAACGACAACGAGATCGTGATCGATGCGGCGAGGATACAGGCCCTTTCGACGGCCACGGTGTCGTCAGCGTGTGGGCTAGCCTGTGGGCGGCATTGTGGAGACGGCAGTTCGCAGTGGCGTGATCGCGGCTGCAGGCCTCGCGCTGGGTCTCGTCATCCGGCTCCTGCTCCTTCCCGCTCCCGACGTGACCGGTGACATCACGACGTTCGTCGCCTGGGTCCACGGCATCGCGCTCCACGGTCTGGCGCACGCGTACGACGAGCCGCTGTCGTTCCCGCCGGTCATGGCGTACCTGTGGGGAGTCCTGGCTGCGGTGGACCCGGCCTTCCGCACCGTGACGGATGGCACGGATCCGAGCATCCGTGTGTTGATGAAGGTGCCGCCGACGCTCGCCGACTTCGGGCTCGCGCTGCTCGTGGCGTACGCGCTGAGAGATCGACCGCGCTGGGCAGTCGCCGGCGCGATCGCGATCCTGCTGCATCCCGCGGTGTTCTACGTCAGCGCGTGGTGGGGACAGTACGAGTCGATCTACGTCCTCTTCGCGCTCGCGGCGACGGTGCTCGCGATCAACGGGCGGAACGGGTGGGCCGCGGCCCTGATCGCGCTCTCGCTGATGACCAAGCCGCAGGCGCTCCCGATGCTCGTGCCGTTCGCGGCCTGGTTCTGGGCGACGGGCGGCTGGCTCGGTCTCCTTCGGACCGCTGCCATCGGCGCCGCGGTGATCGTGGTGCTGTGGCTGCCGTTCGTGGCCGCCAACGGCCCGTCCAACTATCTGCGCGGCGTCGCCGAATATCAGAACGAGAGATACGCCGCGCTGTCGATCTGGGGCTGGAACATCTGGTGGCTCGTCCAGGAAACCGCCGCGCCCGGCAGGTTCGTGAGCGACGACGTCACCGTCGCCGGCCCCGTGACCCTCCGCCACATCGGCCTGGTCGCGACCGCGTTGCTCGAATGCCTCGTCGCGTTGGCCGTGATACGCGATCCACGCCCGAGGACGCTCGTCGTCGCGCTCGCCGCGTCCGTGCTCGTCGCGTTCTCGTTCCTCACCACGATGCACGAGCGTTACAGCTATGCGGCGCTGGTCTTCATGTTGCTCCTGATCCCCGAGCCGCGTTGGCGCTGGCTCAGTCTTGCCTTCGGGATCGTCGTCAGCGTCAACCTGCTCACGGCGGCGCCCGCGACACCCGAGATCCATTCGGTCGTGAGAGCGACCGACCTGATCGGCATCGTCGGCTCGGTCGCGATGCTCGCCGTCACCGGCATCGTCTACGCATCGCTCGCGCGGCGCGAGCGCTTGGTCGGCCAGAGCGCAAGCGCGAGCAGCCAGAAGGGTGCGACCGGGACACCGGCCTGATGCACGAGGACCGCGAGCAGGCCTGAGCCGACCCACGCCGCCGCCGGGCGCGTGGACGTCGCGCGCCGGGCGACCGCCGGATACGCGAGCACCGCGTCGTGCAGCAGCATGTGCGGCACCGACAGGAGCGTCGCGGGCGGCGCGACCTCCATGCGGCGCTCGGCGGACGTGCGCAGCAAGAAAAGGGCGGCGACGAGGACGGCGACCGTCGAGAGCGCGAGGCTCGCCACAGGATCCGATGCGACGCCGACGCGCCGTACGAGCGCGGCGAGCCCGAGCTCGCCCGGGCGAAGCTCACCGGCAGCCGGTCCGAGGAGATCGAGGTATCGGACGACGCCTTCGGGACCGACCATGAGGAACGAGACGAGGCCGATCGTCGCTACGACGACGAGGAATGGAATGCGTTTTTGCCGATCCGCGAGCGCGATGAGGCCGAACAGCGGCAGCAGCTGCGGTCGCAGCGCGAGGAGGCCGAGCAGTGCGCCGCTCGCGGCCGGCGGAGCGCGGAGCGAGGCGGCGACGGCGAGCAGGATGAAAGGCGTTGTCTGGCCCTGCGCGAGAGCGATCGTCGATGGCGGCGCGAGCAGCGCGAAGGGAAGCAGACGCATGCGCTGGTCGGCCGCGACGAGCGGCGCCACGAAGAACGCCGACGCGGCCAGCGCGGCGACGCTCAGCGTGAGCATCACGGCGTACGCGACGTCGAACGCCAGCGCGCCGATGGGGGCGAGGATCAGCGAGAGCGCGGGTGGGTTCGGGTTGTTGAGGAAGACGGTGCGCTCGGGGAGCGTCGCGTGCTCGATCGCGAAGATCGCGTCACGGTCGGTGACCGCCGCGGCGTTGCCGGTCGCGACGAGCCGTGCCGACGCGTAGATCGCGATGAAGTCGAAACCCGCGGGCTCCGAACGCTGCGTCACCCATCCGATGAGCCACGCCGCCGCGCACACGACGAGGACGGCGGCCGCGCGGCGAAGCACGCGCGCATGCTATGGGAGCGCGGTCACGCTCCGCCGATGTTCGTGAGAGCGATGCCCTGGTAGTAGTGCTTCAGGATCTGCTCGTAGTTCGCGCCGCCCAGCGCCATGCCCTGCGCGCCCCACTGCGACATCCCGACGCCGTGGCCGAAGCCACGACCGTAGAAGATGATCCGTGGCGGCAGCTTGTAGACCGCCCCGGTGATGCGGATCGAGGTCAGCTCGCGTTCGTCGTTGAGGATGCGCTCGTAGGTCGTGCCGAGGAGCTCCGCGCCGAGGATGCCCATGTCGACGAGGCGCGCGGTGTCGCGCCACGACACCCATTCCGCTTCACCGCCTTCGGTCAGCTGGACCGTGAACAGGCTGCTCTTCAGTCCGAAGTAGTAGCGTGTCAGGTCCTTCCCGATGTCGCGTGTCCCGGTCGTGCCGACGACGCGCGCCTGCAGGACGCGGCCCGCGTTGGTGACGCGCACGAGGTCGATGCGTTGCGGCACGCCGACGTTGATGCCTCGGGAGCGAAGGTAGTCGCCGAGCTGCGGCGCGGTGAACTCGCGGTTCCACTCCCAGCTCGTCTTGCCCCAGCCGCTGTCCTTCGCGAGCTCGTCACCCGGCGACGGGACGCTTCGCAGGTACGGAAGGGCGTTCGCGTAGACGTTCTCGGAGTCCTCGGTCACACCACCGGCGTTCGCTGAGTACAGCGCCTCGATCGGCGCGCCGCGGTACGTCGCGACGATGCCCGCGGTGCGCTCGACCGCGCGCACGGTCGAGTCGGCCTCGGTCCCGATGCCGGCGTACTCCTGATCGCGGACGTCACCCTCCAGGTCGTAGTTCCCGTGCCGGTGGAGATGCGTGACCAGGTAGGTCCGTGCGGCGATCGCCTGCGCCGCGAGCGCGTTCGCGTGCCAGCTGGACGGCGACTCCGCGCCGGTCACCGATGCGAGGTAGCGTCCGGTCTCGACCTGGCTGACGACGATCATGTCGCCGGAGTCGTCGGTCGTGATCTCGAGCGTCCCCCGGAAGAGGCGGCCGCCGAAGTTCAGATAGCCGAAGTCGGCGGCGAACCGGATCACGCTGACGCGTGGCGCCGACAGCACCGGCGTCCCGAGCGCATCGTCGGAGCTCGCGAGAAGCGAGACCTCGAACGGGATCGTGACGAGCTTGCCGCTGGCCTGGGCCTCGCGCGCGGCGCGGCGCGCGTCGCGCAGGAGCTCGAGACGGCTGGCCCGCTCCTCGCGCGTGAGCCCTTCACGCGCCGGTGGCAACGTGACGGGCTCGCCCTCGATGCGCTGCACGTTCGTGCGCGCGACCATCCGCTGCCCGCCGGTGTACAGGACCTTGCCGTCCTCCGTCCTGGCGGTCATCGCGCCGGTCGAACCGATCAGCGCGTAGGAGGTGCCGTAGAGCGAAACGTTCACGCGTACCGTCGCCGGCACGGCGGCGAGCGGCGCGGCGCGCGCCGGCTCGGACAAGGAGATCGTCGATGCGGCGATGACGACGCAGGTCGCGAGATGGCCGAGGAGCGTTCGCCGTCTCACGGCTCTCCCCGATACACCTCCGGCTTGAGCACGCCGATGAACGGCAGGTTGCGGTACCGCTCGGCGTAGTCAAGCCCGTATCCCACGACGAACTTGTCGGGGATCTCGAACCCGCGATAGTCGATGCGGATCGGCACGATGCGGCGCGCGGGCTTGTCCAGCAACGTGCAGAGGCGGACCGAGGCGGGCTGTTTCGAGCGCAGATGCTCGATCACGTACGCGAGCGTCTGACCGGTGTCGAGGATGTCCTCGACGATGACGACCTCGCGGCCCTCGATGGGCTTCGCGAGGTCCTTGAGGATCCGCACGACACCGCTCGATTGGGTCGCCTCCCCGTACGACGAGACCTCGAGGAAGTCGAGCGCGAGCGGTATCGGGACCTGCCGCATCAGGTCGGCGAGGAACGGCAGCGCTCCCTTGAGGATGCTCACGAGCACGAGGTCTTTGCCGCGGTAGTCGTCGGCGATCGCGGTGCCGAGCTCGCGTACCTTCGCGGCGATCGCCCGCTCGTCGATGAGCACTTCGGCGATGTCGTCAGCGGGTGTGGCGACGCGCAGGACGGTCATGGGTGGTGCGATTGTCTCACCGCGCATCGACGGGCGGCTCTGCGGGACGCGCGCCTACCGCCGGATGCGCGTGAAAGCAGCCGCCGCCAGCGCGAGCAGCACGACCGCCGCGCCCGCGATGAGGAACGGTGACGGCCCGCCGTCACTGGAGGCGGCCGGAGCCGCTCCCGGCGGCGAAGGCGCGCCGGCGGCGACGCCTGCCGCGCTCGGCGCGGCCGTTGTGGGCGGAGGGCTCGCCGTCGGCGACGCGGTCGCGGTAGCGGTCGCCGTGGCCTCCATGGTCGGCTCGACCGTGGGGGCGACAGTCTGACGAACGGTGGGCACCGGTGTCGGCGCGACGGTTCGCTGCGGCGTCGCGACCGCGCGCACGATGACGGTGCCCATCATCGCCGTACCGTGGATGCCGCAGATGTAACTGAACGTGCCGGCGTTCGCGAAGGGGATTGACGCGCTCTGACCGTTCGCGAGCACCTGCGTCTGGGGTCCGCCGCTGAGGAAGACGACGCTGTGCGCCGCCTGATCGTGATTCGTCCAAGTGACCGTGTCGCCGGCGTTGATCGGCACGCTGGCCGGCATGAAGGCGAAGTTCATGATGGTCACGCTCGCCGTCGCGCCGGCCGCGGTCGATGCGAGCGCGACGAGCAGGAGTAGCGTCGCGAGGGTCGCGAGCCGCGCGGCCCGCGGTCTCATCGGCGGCGGAGCAGCGCGCCGCCGCGCACGGCGAGGTAGACGACAAGCGCGCCGATGCCCGCGAAGACCGCGGCCCGACCGGCGTCGACTCCTGCGCCCGCCGCGTTCGCGGGGAGCACCGGCCCCTCGTCCGCGCCGCGCACGACGACGCCCGCGCTGGGCATCGGTGTCGGCGTCGGTGGAACGAATGTCGGCGCTCCACCCGTCACGGTCTCGAGCGGACCGCTCGCGGGCTCCACGACGACCATGCCGGACATGCTCTGGCCATGCAGGCCGCAGATGTACTTGTAGGTGCCCGGCGCGATGAAGCGGAGCGACGAGCTCTGCCCCAGCCCGAAGTTCTCCGTCTGCCCGAGCCCGGTGAGGAACACGACGCTGTGCTGCGCGCCGTCGCGGTTCGTCCAGGTCACCGTGTCACCGGCCGTGATGAAGAGCACGTCGGGCCGGAACGCGAATCCGGAGATGTCCACGTTGAGCGTTGCCGCGGACGCGGTACGTGCGAGGGCGAAGAACAACAACGCGCATGCGACCGTAGCGAAGCGGGCCGCTCTCATCCTCACGCACGTACGATACCGGCGTGCCCGTCGCCTCGCCCCCGTTCGCCGCGCTCGCGGGCGAGACGGCACGGCTCGGCCTGAACCTGACGTCCGAGCAGATCGCGGCGTGCGAGCGGCTCGCGGACGAGCTCATCGAACGCAATACGTCCGTGAACCTCACCGCGATCACTGAGCCGCAGGACATCGCGCACAAGCACTTCCTCGATTCCTTCACCGCGCTCGCGGTGCGCCGTTGGACCGGACGCGAGCGTCTCATCGACGTCGGCAGCGGGGCAGGCTTTCCCGGCCTCGCGCTCCGCATCGCACTGCCGAAGATCCGCGTGACGCTCGTCGAGTCGGTAGGGAAGAAGGTGCGCTTCTTGGAGGACGTCTGCACGCTCCTCGGGCTCACTGACGTCGAGATCCGCAACGAGCGCGCGGAAGCCCTGGGCCGCGAGCGCCGCGATCGTTACGACGTGGGCACGGCTCGCGCCGTCGGCACTCTGGGAATGGTGAGCGAATACCTGTTGCCGTTCCTGCGCGTCGGCGGTGATGCGATCGTCTGGAAGGGGCGGGTCGATGCGGAGCTGCCCGGCGCGCAGAAAGCGTGCGCGGCGCTCGGTGGTGAGATCGCGTCCATCGTTCCCACCGCGTCGCTGGGTGTCGGCGATGTTCTACCCGGGCGCAATCTGGTCGTCGTGCGCAAGACGAGAGCCACGCCGTCGCGCTTTCCCCGCACCTCGGCGGAGGCGCGTCGCCGACCGTGGTGATCGTTCCATCCGTCGACGTTCGCGGTGGACGCGTTGCATATCGCGGCGGCAGCGGCGCGGACATCGCGCCGCGCGACCTCGCGGCGCGTTACGTGGGCGAAGGCGCGGACGAGCTGCATCTCGTCGACCTCGACGCCGCCGAACGCGGCGAGCGCGCCAACGCGGAGCTCCTCGCCGCTATCGCGCGATCGACCTCGGTCCCGGCTCGCCTTGCCGGGGGCATCTCCGCGATCGCGACGGCGGAGGACGCGATCGCCGCGGGATTCGCGGGTGTGCTGTTCTCGAGCGCCGTCTTCGGCGACGACGCGCTCCTTCGGCGCATCGCGCGCCTGGGCCACCGCGCGATCGTCGAGATCGAAGCGCGAAATGGGTCGCTGGCGCCGCGCGGTGGCGACGCCGACCTGGTGCGCCGCGCGGAGGGCCGCGACGCGGTCGAGGCCGCCGAGATCGCGATGCTGCGCGGCATCCGCGCTCTCTACGTCGTCGATACGACCGCGGACGGGCGCCTCGGAGGACCGCCGCTCGTCCTCATGGAGCGGCTCCGCGCCAAGACCGGCCCCGAGGTCGCGTTCCACACCGGCGGGGGAGTGCGCGACGTGGACGACGTGCGCGCGCTCGCGCGCTGGGGCGCGGCGTCGGTCGTGATCGGACGCGCGCTCCTCGAGCGTCGCTTCACGCTCGCGGAGGCGAAAGCCGCGTGCGGGTAGGTCTCCTGTCCGACATCCACGCCAACCTTGTCGCGCTCGAGGCCGTCCTCGCCTCGCTCGGCAAGGTCGATGCGCTGTGGGTGAGCGGCGACACGGTGGGCTACGGCCCGGATCCGTCTGAAACGCTCGCGCTGCTGCGGGAGCGAGGCGCGCTGCTGGTTCAAGGCAACCACGATCGCGCGGTCGCGACCGGTGAGGGCCTCGAGTTCTTCCACGATCGCGCGGCCGAAGCGGCGCTCCTCCACCGGCAATGGCTCTCGGCCACCGAGCGCGACGCGCTCGCCGAGCTGCCGACGGTGCACAGCGTCGATCGATTCACCCTGTGCCACGGAAGCCTTCGCGACCCGCTCTGGGAGTACGTCACGAACGCGCTCATCGCGGGCGCCACGCTCGCGCGCGCGAACACGCCGTTCTGCTGCAACGGTCACACGCACGTTCCGGCGATGTTCTCCGAGCTGGCGACCGGCGTGAGGCTGATCCAGCCGAAGACGGACCAGGTCTACGCGCTCAACGACAGAACGCTCATCAATCCGGGGAGCGTCGGGCAGCCGCGCGACGGCGACCCGCGCGCGGCCTATGCGGTGCTCGAAACGGCCGCGGGGACCGTCACCTTCTATCGTTCGTCCTACCAGGTCGATGAAACGCAGCGACGCATCCGCGCCCGCGGCCTCCCGGAGATGTTCGCCGACCGCCTGGCGTTCGGCGTCTAGTGCCGCGCTCGCGATCGTCCTGCTCGCGTCGTGCGGCGCGCGCGGCGGTGGCGCGGTGAGCCCGGCTCCGTCGCCGCGCGCAGTCGCGTTCGCCGAAGTCGCGACGACAGCGCAGTCGGGACACGCTGGCGCCGCGATGATCCTCGTCGGCACCACCGACGCATCGCGCGCCGCGATCGCCCGGCTCGTCCCGAATGTCCCGGCGTCCGGCGGCCGCGTGGTGATCGCCGCGTTCCAGGGTCAGCAGAGCACGGGGGGATACACGATCCACATCGCCGCGATCGAGCGCCGTGCCGATCAGCTCGTCGTCCGCGCGACCTTCGCCACTCCCGGTCGGGGTGGGTTCGTGACACAGGTGCTCACGTCGCCGGCGCACGTCGTGTCCATCGATGTCGCGGACGCGTCCGGCGCGCGCGAAGTGATCCTGGTCGATGACGCCGGAGTCGAACACGCGCGCGCGAGCACCACCTAAACAACCTCTCAACAAGCGCGCTCCTTCATAGACTCGACGGCGTTGGGTCACCGTTGAGCGACGACCGCGATCCGTCCGCGGCAGCCGATCCAGCGCGGACGGGTCTGGAACGACGAGAGGAGCGACGCGGACGACGGCCCGGGGACCGCGTGGTGCGGATCGTCCGACCGCCGGAGTTCAAGCGCACGCGCGGTGGGTTCGTCGCGACCGACGAAGCGCTCGAGCCGAAGGGCCGCCCAGCGCGCGTATGGGCGAACGTGCGCCGTGTGGTCATCGGCAGGCGGCTCGCGACGGCAGAAGAACACACCGAACGGGTCTCCAAGAAGATCGGTCTTGCGATCTTCGCGTCAGACAACATCTCGTCGTCCGCGTACGCGACCGAGGAGACGATGCGGGTCCTTGCGCTCGCCGGCATCGGCGCCGTCGCCGCGCTCACGCTGCCACTCACTCTCGCGATCGTCATCGTTCTCGCGATCGTCGTCCTGTCGTACGTGCAGGTCATCAAGGCGTATCCGAACGGCGGCGGCAGCTACGTCGTCGCGAAGGAGAACCTCGGTGTCGTGCCCGGCCTCGTCGCCGGGAGCGCGCTGCTCGTCGACTACTTCCTGACCGTATCCGTATCGGTGGCGGCCGGGGTCGCCGCGATCACCAGCGCGTTCCCGGAGCTGCACGCCGGCCGCGTGACCCTGTCGGTCACTCTCGTCGTGCTACTGACGATCGGCAATCTGCGCGGGATCCGTGAGGCGGGGAACATCTTCGCCGCGCCCACCTACGTCTACGTCGTCGCGATCTTCGGTCTCATCGCGCTCGGACTGTGGCGGGCCGTCTCGGGGGACCTTCCCACCGCGCCGCCGCCGATCAAGCCGTTCGCACCCGAAGGGACGGGGGCGCTGACGCTCCTCTTGCTGCTGCGTGCTTTCGCGTCGGGGTCCGTCGCGCTCACCGGCACCGAGGCGGTCGCGAACGGCGTGCAGGCGTTCAAGAAACCGGAGGCGCGCAACGCCCAGATCGTCCTGGTGGTCATGGGCTCGCTGTTCGTCACGATCTTCCTATCGATCAGCTTCCTCGCGACGGCGATCGGGATCCGGCCCGACGAGAGCGAGACGGAGACGGTCCTGAGCCTGTTGGCCCGATCCCTCGTGGGGGCGAGCTGGTACTTCTATCTCGTCCAGTTCTCGACCGCGCTGCTGCTCATCCTGGCCGCGAACACGGCGTTCAACGGATTCCCGCGCCTCGCGTCGATCATGGCCGTCGACCGCTTCATGCCGCGGCAGTTCGCGCAGCGCGGCGATCGTCTCGCGTTCAGCACCGGCATCGTGGCCCTGGCCCTGGTGTCCTCGTTCCTCATCGTCGCGTACGACGCGAGCGTCACGGGCCTCATCCCGCTCTACACCGTCGGCGTCTTCATCGCCTTCACGCTGTCGCAGAGCGGCATGGTCCGGAAGTGGCTGCGGGAGCGGAGCCGTGGCTGGCTGGTCGGCGTGGTCATCAACGGGGCCGGAGCCATCGCGACCGGCGTGGTCGCGGTCGTCGTGGGCATCAGCAAGTTCCAGGTCGGCGCGTGGATGGTCATCGCCATCCTGCCGGTGCTGGTGGCGATGCTCTACGCGATCAACCGGCACTACCGGTCGATCGAGGACAGCCTGCTCATCGCGGCGACCGCGCCGGTCCGCGTTCTCCCCACGGTGCCCCGCATCGTCGTGCCGATCAGCCGGATCGACCGCGCGTCGCTACGCGCGCTCAGCGTCGCCCGCGGGATGGCCGGGGATGTCTACGCCGTGCACATCTCGTACGACGCCGACGGTGCGAGCGCGTTCAAACGGCGATGGGCAAGCGTCGTGGGGGATGAGATCGCGCTCGATACCATAATCTCGCCGTACCGTGCGCTCATGCCACCGCTGCTCAAGTATCTCGACGCGATCGACCGGGATGGACCCGGACGGCCGATCATCGTCGTCCTCGCTGAGTTCGTGCCGCGGCACTGGTGGGAGGCGTTGCTCCACAACCAGACCGCGCTGCTGCTGAAGCTACGGCTATTCGTACGGCGCAATACGGCGGTGCTCGACGTCCCGTATCACCTGGACGACCCCGAGCCGCTGGTCGTGGAGGATGAGCGACCGAGGCGATGACGGTCGCCGCGACTCGGACGCGCCGTCGCTCGAAGAGCGCAACACCCAAGCCGGAGCGAAGCTCGGCGATCGCCGGGTGCGCATCGTCCGTCCCGCGGCGGGTGAGTTCCGCCGCCGCGGCGGTCATTACGTCGCGACGCCGCGGGTGGACGCGGCGGAGAGCGGGCTCGGCCGCGTGTACGAGACGGCCCGCCGCATCTTGTTCGGCGCCCGGCTCACCTCCGAGGAAGAGGCCGGTGAGCGGCTGTCGAAGAAGACCGGCCTCGCGATCATGGCTTCGGACAACATCTCGTCCTCCGCCTACGCCACCGAAGAGGCGATGCGCGTGCTCGCGTTCGCCGGCGGCGCGGCGCTCGCGCTCACCACGCCGATCGCGATCGCGGTGTGCGTGGTCCTCGCGGTGGTCATCCTCTCCGAGTCCCGCGTCATCCGCGCCTATCCGAACGGGGGCGGCAGCTACATCGTGGCCAAGGACAACCACGGTGTCGTCCCCGGCCTCATCGCCGCCGCCGCGCTGCTGATCGACTACGTCCTCACCGTCGCGGTGTCGTCCGCCGCCGGCGTGGCCGCGATCTCCAGCTTCATTCCCGCCGTGCACGACCACCGCGTGCTCTGGTCGCTCGGCCTCATCGCGCTGCTCACGATCGGCAACCTGCGTGGCATCCGTGAGGCCGGGGTGATCTTCGCCGCGCCGACCTACGTGTACGTCCTCTCGCTCGTCGGGCTCATCGGCTACGGCCTGTTCCGCATCGCGTCGGGTGACATGCCGGTCGCGGTCGCGCCGCGCGACGCGTTCGAGCCCGAGGGCATCGAGGCGCTGACGGCGCTCCTCGTCCTACGCGCGTTCGCATCCGGCTCCGTCGGTCTCACCGGCAGTGAGGCGATCGCGAACGGCGTTCCGAACTTCAAGCCGCCCGAGTCACGGAACGCCGTTATCACGCTGGTCTGGATGGGCGCGATCTTCGCCACATTGTTCTTGGGACTCACGTACCTCGCCACGCGTATCGGTATCGCGCCCGATCAATCCGAGCTCGAGACGGTGAACAGCATGCTCACACGCTCGCTCGTCGGCGACGGCACGCCCTTCTATTACCTCGTCCAGATCTCCACGGCGATCATCCTGCTGCTCGCGGCAAATACGGGATTCAGCGGCTTCCCGCGGCTCGCGTCGGTGCTCGCGGACGATCGCTTCATGCCACGGCAGTTCGCGTTCCGCGGCGAGCGCCTCGCCTTCTCGTTCGGGATCGTCGCGCTGGCACTCATGTCGGCCGCGGTGCTGTCCGCCTTCCACGGGAGCGTCACGGAGCTCGTTCCGCTGTACACGATCGGGGTCTTCGTCGCCTTCACCCTCTCGCAGAGCGGCCTCGTCCGTCGCTGGTGGCGGCTTCGCAATCCCGGGTGGCGGCTGAGCATGGTCATCAATACCTTCGGCACGCTCGTCACCGGGACGGTCCTCGTCGTCGTCGCAGTCACGAAGTTCGCGTTCGGTGCGTGGATGGTGCTCATCGTGATGCCGATCCTCGTCGGGCTGCTCTTCGCGATCAATCGCCACTACCGCACCGTGCACGACGCGCTCCTACTCGACCGGCCGGACGAGCCCATCCCGGTGCTGAAGCCGCCGGTCGTCATAATCCCCGTCGCCCGGCTCGACCGGGCGACGCTGCAGGCGGTCGCGTTCGCGCGCTCGATCTCACCGTCGGTGCGCGCGGTCCACATCGCGACGACGGCCGAGAGCGCGGAGGAGTTCGCGCGCCGCTGGCGGGGGTGGACCACCGAAGTACCTCTGGACGTCATCGAGTCGCCATACCGCTCGCTGCTGCAGCCGCTCCTGCGCTACATCGAGCGCATCGACGAGCGCGACGACCGACCGATTACCGTCGTCCTTGCGGAGTTCGTGCCGCGGAACTGGTGGGAGTGGATCCTTCACAGCCAGACCGCGCTGCGTCTGAAGCTCTCGCTGCTCTTCCGTCCCAACACGATCGTCATCGACGTTCCGTACCACTCGGAGGACACCGGCCACGGCGTCGCGCCGCGCGGTCCAGAGGATCCACCACGGTAGACTCCCGCGAGCCATGCAGTTGAAACGCATCCTCGTGCCGCTCGCGGGCACGAGCGTGGACGTGGAGGTCATTCGCGTTGCCGTCGCCCTCGGCAAGCCCACGAAGGCGGAGATCGTCGCGATCCATGTCATCGAGGTGCGGTGGAATCTGCCTCTCGACGCGGTCCTCGAGCCGGAGAGCGAGCGCGGCGAGGGTGTGCTCGACGACGCGATGAAGATCGCGGAGGCCGCCGGGTCGCACATCGAGACCGAACTGGTGCAGGCGCGCGAAGCCGCGGCGGCGATCATCGACACCGCGCGTGACCGGAAGTCCGACCTCATCGTCCTCGGCATGCCCTTCCGCAAGCGTTTAGGCCGGGTGTACGTGGGCAAGACCGTCCAGGGCGTGTACGTCGGAGCGCAGTGCGCGGTGCTCGCGTATCGTCAGGAAGAGACACGTTGAACATCGTCATCGTCGGGTGCGGGCGCGTCGGCGCCTTCCTCGCGGGTCAGCTCGACAAGGCCGGTCATGCGGTCACAGTCGTCGACCTCGACCGCGGTTCGTTCGTGCACCTGCCCGACGGCTTCGGCGGCACGACATTGCTTGGGAACGGGACCGACATGGAGGTGCTGCGCACCGCGGGCATCGACAGGGCCGACGCGGTCTTCACCCTCACCCAGGGCGACAACCGCAACCTCATGGCCGCGCAGATCGCGCGCCAGATCTTCGGCGTGAAGCGCGTGATCGCCAAGGTGAACGATCCGATCCGGGCCGCTCTCTACCGCGCCCACGACATCAGCACGGTCTCGCGGACCACGATCCTGGGCACGCTCCTCGAGGCGATGCTGATGGGCGACGCCGAGGTCGGGAAGGTGCTGCTCGAGAAGTCGAAACAGGCGGAGGCCGCGATGGCCGGGGACCTCCGCTAGATGTACTTCGTCATCGCCGGCGGCGGCGAGGTCGGCTTCCATCTCGCCAAGGCCCTCCTCGAGGCGTCGCACGAAGTGATGCTCCTCGAGAGCGATCGCCGCCGCGCGCAGGTCATCGAGGACCAGCTCGGCTCGGTCGTCCTGAACGCGCCGGCGGACGAGGGCCGCTACCAGCTCGAGGCCGGCTGTGGGCGCGCGGACGCGGTCATCGCGGTGACCGGCGAGGACCCCGCGAACCTCATCATCTGCCAGCTGGCGAAATGGAAGTGCAACGTCCCGCGCGTCATCGCGCGCGTGAACGACCCGAAGAACGAGATCGTTTTCAAAGCGCTCGGCATCGACGAGACGATCTCCTCGACACGCGTGATCATGAACGTCATCGAGCAGGAGCTCCCCTCGGGCGGATTCCTTCCGCTCATGCCGCTCACCGGCTCGCACCTCGAGCTCATCGAGGCCGAGATCGCTTCAGGGACGCCGTCCGCCGGAAGGTCGATCAGCGCTCTCGGCCTGCCCGAGGGCGCCGCGATCGGCGGAATCGTGCGCAAAGGGGTCGTCGTCCATGCGGATGATGACACCAAGCTGCAGGTCGGGGATCGGATCGTGGTCCTCTCGCCGACGAAGGATGAGGCCGGCGTCCGAAAGGCCCTCTTCGGCTAGGCCACCGCGTCGCCTCGGCCGTTGCCGGCGAGGTGGTACGGAACGTCGACGACGACGGTGTGGGGCCGGAAGAAGAGCCGGAGCTTTAGCCGGAGCGCGGTCTGGTTGTGCAGCACGTACTCCCAGAAGTGGCGAGGGACGAATTCCGCGAGCACGACGGTGATCGGGCGCTCCGGATCCTGCCGTGCGCGCGCGTCGACGTACGCGAGAAGCGGCGGGATGAGGGCGCGGTAGGGCGACTCGATCACGACGAGAGCTATCCCGTCATCGCGCGCGCGCCAGCGCTCCCTCATGCGTTCCGCCGCCGCGGCGTCGTCGGCGACGTGGACCGCCGTGACGTCAGATGAGATCGAACGTGCGAACGCCAGCGCGTGCAGCGCGGCGCGGTCGAGCCGGGCCAACGGCACGATCACGTGCGGCACCGCCATGCGCGGTAGGGGCGTGTCGGACCGCTCGAGCGTCAAGGCGTCGCCGACGGTGCGGTAATGGCGTGAGATCGCCCACATCAGCGCGATCAGGGCGGGTATGAGGACCGCGATCATCCAGGCGCCCAGCGCGAACTTCGCCACGGCGACGTCGACGCTCACGACCGCGGTCGTGACCGCGCCGATCCCGTTGATCGTCGCGCGCAGGCGCCACCGTCTCTCCGTCATCCGGAGCCGCCACCAGTGCCGCACCATGCCGCTCTGGCTGAGGGTGAACGCGACGAAGACGCCGATCGTGTAGAGCGGGATCAGGTTGGTGACGCTCCCGGCGAAAGCCACGATGAGCCCGGCGGCGACGAGGGACAGGAGGATGATGCCGCTCGAGAACGCCAGACGGTCGCCCCGGAACTGGAACACGCGCGGGAGGAAACGATCGCGCGCGAGGATGCTCGCGAGCCGCGGAAAGTCCGCGAACGCGGTGTTCGCCGCGAGCACCAGCAGCAGGGCGGTCGCGATCTGCACGAGGTAATGGAACGGGGTGCCGGTCCCGACGAGCGTGCGAGTCAACTGGCTCACGACCGTCTCCTGCTCCGTCGGGTCCGGAACGATCCCAAGCTGACCGGCCAGAAGGCTGACGCCCAGGAAGATCAAGCCGAAGCAGAGGCCCATGAGGATCAGCACTCGCTGGGCGCGTTTCGGCTCCGGCGGCGCGAACGCGGGCACGCCATTGGAGACCGCTTCCGTGCCGGTCAGCGCCACCGATCCAGCGGCGAACGCGCGCAGGAGCAGAACGAGCCCGAGGGCCTCGCCGGTCCCGGACGGGATCCACTCTGCTGGCGCGACGTAGCTCGGGAGGTGTCCCGTGCCCGCGAGGAAAATGCCGTATCCGAGAAGCCCGAACATCGCCGCGAGATAGAGGTAGGTGGGCGCGGCGAAGATGCTCGCGCTCTCGCGTATGCCACGCAGGTTCCCGAGGCAGAGCATCGCGACGAAGACAACACCGACGGTGACCCGCAGGTCGAACAGTCCGGGAACGATGGAGGTGAGGGCCGCGACGCCGGCCGCGATGGAGACCGCCACGGTGAGGACGTAATCGGTAAGGAGCGCTCCCGCCGCGACGAGTCCCGATACCGGACCGAGATTGTCGCTCGCGACGATATACGAGCCGCCACCGTTGGGATAGGCCCGGATCGTTTGCTGATAGCTCGTGACGACGATCGCGAGCACGACGACGATCGCGATGGTGATCGGCATCGTGAGCGCGAGCGCGCCGGCGCCGGCGAGGAGAAGCACGCGCATGATCTCCTCGGTCGCGTACGCCGCTGATGAGATGTTGTCGGACGCGAACACCGCGAGACCCTTGCCGATGCCGACTCGCTCCTCGATCTCTTGCTCGGATCGAAGGCGTCGTCCGATGAGCAACGTGCGCAGCGATCCGAGCAGCCGTCCGGTCGGACCTCCGTTGTCAAGAACGCGCTCCTCGGCGACCAGATAGCCCGGTGCGCGGTGGCGGAAATCGCCATCACGCGGCGTGACGATGCGCACGTAGCGTGAGCCCGGGAGGCGACCGCGCACGACGCGCCGCTGCACGAGATCGGGCGCGTGCGTGGCCGAGACGTCTTCGGCGGCGGTCTCCTCTGGAGTTGCGATGGAACAAGCCTGCGGCGCGAGCGCTCAACGCCTGCTCATCGGATCGCGTCGCGCGCTCAAAGTTCGCTCAAAACGCGCGGTCCCCGTCAGGCCTCCTCGGTCAGGAGCCGGTAGCCGACGCCCGGTTCGGTGGCGATGTAGCGCGGTTTCTGTGGATCCCGCTCGAGCTTCTTGCGCAGACGCGCGACGTAGACGTGCAGGTAGTGATCCTCGTCGCCGTACTCCGGTCCCCAGACCTCCTGCAGCAGCATCGCATCGGTCACGACGCGGTCCGCGTGCCGAACGAGCGCTGTGAGGAGCGCGTACTCGGTGGGCGTCAGATGCAGCTCGTCACCGTCGACGGTGACCCGTCGATGCTCGACGTCGACGGTCAGCCCACGTGCACGGAACACCGGCTCGTCGGCACCCGACCGCAGCGTGTGACGCAACGCGACGCGGATGCGCGCGAGTAGCTCCTCGACGCCGAAGGGTTTCGTCAGGTAGTCGTCGGCACCGAGGTCAAGGGCTCGCACTTTGTCGCGTTCCGCTCCGCGCGCCGACAGGACGATGATCGGCGCGCGTCCGCGGCCCCGTAGCGCGCGTATCAGATCGAGACCGTCGAGGTCGGGAAGGCCGAGATCGAGGAGGATCAGATCGGGGTGCGACTCGGCCCGTTCGAGCGCCTCGCTGCCGGACTCCGCGACATCGACCCGGAAGCCGCGGCTGCCGAGATTGGCGCGGACCGCACGCACGATCGCGGGCTCATCGTCGACCAGCAGGATGCGAGCACCGGCGGCAGGACTCACCGCGTCCTCGCCGGCACTCGCGCGCCGCCCGGCTGCTCGATCGGCAGCGTGAACCGGAACACCGCACCGCCCTCCGGTCGGTTCCGGACCGAGATCCGGCCGCCGTGCGCCTCGACGAGACCGCGCGCGACGGCGAGTCCGAGGCCAGTGCCTCGCGGACTTCCGCCGGTCGGTCCGCGGAAGAACGGCTCGAAGACCCGATCGAGAGCATCCTTCGGCACGCCCGGCCCGCCATCGGCGACCTCGACGATCGCCTCGCCACCTTCGATCGCCGCGCTTATCGCGATCGGCGTTCCTGGTCTGGTGTGTCGAGCAGCGTTCTCGATCAGGTTCGAGAGGACCTGGTCGATCTCGACGTAGTCAAGGGAGATCGGTGGCAGGTCTTCTGGCACGCGGACTTCGACGGGATGATCTTGCGTGAGAGGCAGCAGCCGTCCGACGACGTCATCGATGAGGGCCGTGAGGTCGTACCAGCCGCGATCCGGATGCAGCGTGCCCGACTCCATGCGCGAGAGGTCCAGAAGATTGCCGACGATCCGGCTGAGCCGACGTGCCTCGTGCTCGATGTCCGACAGAAAGCTCTCGCGCTCTTCTTCCGTCCAGCGCACGTCGGTCTGACGCAGGCTGCCGGCGGACGCGACGATCGATGCGAGTGGCGTGCGCAGGTCGTGAGACACCGCGCCGAGCAGAGCGTTCTTCAGCTCGTCCGCGCGGCGGAGGATCTCGGCGTCCGTCGCCCGTCGGCGCAACCGCGAGCGATCGATCGCGCCCGCGAGCTGTGTCGCGACCGAGGTGAGGATGCGGTCGTCGGCCGTACGCGGACGCGGCCTCGCCCGCACGATCGCCAGTGTTCCGATGCGCCGCCCGCCGGCCTGCAGCGGGACGGCGTGGACGCGCTCGTCGCGCACCGCGGCGCCGGAGCCCATGACCCGGATCCAGCGCGCGCCCGGTCCGGTCGCGGAACGAGGTGAGGGGATCCACGCGGCCAACGAGCCGATCTGCGCACCGTGGAGAGCCGCTGCATCACCGGCGATGGTCCGCGTCGGGACGTCGTCGCCCTCGAGCTCCAAGATCACGCCGGCGACGCCCAGGCCTTGCCGCAAATGCTCGGTCACCGCAGCGAGCGCTGTCTCGAGATCGGGCTCGCCGAGGACGCGCGCGATCTCGAACATGAGAGTCGCGTCGCGCGCGCGATCGGCCGCTTCGCGGGCTCGCTCGCGCTGATCCGCGGCGAGCTGGCTTGTGATCACCGCCGTGACGAGGAAAAGCACGAGCGCGAACCACTCCTTCGGGTCGCCGACGCTCAGCGTGTGGATCGGCTCGACGAAGAACCAGTTGAAAGCGAGGAACGAGGCCAACGACGCGACGATCGCTGGTCCGCGGCCGACGAGCGTCGCCGAACCCAGCACCGCCATGAGGTAGAGCATCGAGATATTCGCCACGTGCGCGCGTCCTTCGATCGCCCCTATGACGACACTGACCACCATGACGGCCACGAGCGCGGCCGCGTATCCACGAAGTGGAGCGATGCGGCCCATCCCAGCGAGCATACGCGGCGCTAGCGCGTGCGCACGGCCTCCTCGACGCCGGGCATCGCCAGGCCGGCCGCGACGCTCGTGAACGCCGCCGCGTCGCGGACGCGCGCGCTGGGGAATCGCCGCGCGAGGAGCGCGCGGAACGCCGGGATCGCGCTCGATCCACCGGTCGTGACGACCTCCGCGATGTCGGCGGCGCTGACCGTCGCGCGCACCAGCACGTCGGTGATGAGAGTCTCCGCGTCGGTCAGCAGGTTGTCGATAAGGCGTTCGAACCGTCCGCGCGTGACACGCGCATCGACGTCGACCGCGGCGCGGTGATAGGTGAGGATCGCCGCCGGATCGCTCGAGAGCGCGATCTTCGTGGCGTCGGCGGTCATGAAGATCTCGTAGCCGAGCTGGAGCTCGATGGCGCTGCGCAGCGCGGCGAGCTCGCGCTTCGGCGCTCCTTGGCGCACCAGATCGTCCAGCGCTTCGAGCAGCGGCTTCTCGTTCAAGGCCGAGAGCGCGTGCCAGTCGTGCAGCGCATTCACCATGAACGCGGGAAGCCGGAGGCGCTTCGGGCCCCACGTCGCGCGCGAGCCGAGCTGCGGCGCGATGACGTCGTCGATGACCCGCTCGGTGCAGCGGTCACCGCCGATGTCGCGGCCGGCCGTCGCCAGCACGTCGAGCCGGTGGTCCTCCCTGTGTACGACCGCGAGGTCGAGCGTGCCACCGCCGAAGTCGAAGACGAGCGTCCGCCCGGTCGTCACGTCGGCCGCATGCGCGGCGCCGACGGGCTCGAAGGCGAAGCGGATCTCCCTGAAGCCGGCGAGCTCGGCCGCGCGGCGCATCCGCGAGACGGCCCGGGCCTCGGCCGCGGTGCCGCCGATGTACTCGACCGGCCGGCCGATCGTGATCTCGTCCGGAAGGGCGCCGACGAGCTCCGCCACGCGTTCGCGCACGTGCGCGAGGATCACGGCTATCAGATCCTCGAGCCCACGAGCTTCGCCGAAGACGTTGGTGCGGACGTCGAGCGGGTCGCCGAGGAACGTCTTGAGCGCCTGGAACAAGCGCCCCGGGGAGGAGGTGTCGGTGAGGATCTGTGCCTCGACGGTCTTCTGCCGCGGATTGGACGACTCCAGGCGGATGCCCAGCGGCTTGAACTCACGCTTGATCGGTCCGCGCTCGCGGTTGTCGGACAGGTACGCCTCGATCGCGGGCCGCCCGACGAGGCTCGATCCGTCTCGACGGACATAAAGGACGGTCGGCATCGCGGCGCCGGCGAGCGGGTCGATCGGCAGCACGGTCGAGCGCTCGCCGTCCCAGACGGCGAGTGAGGTGTTCGACGTACCGAAGTCGAGGCCGAAGCGCACCGGCGCGCGATTGTCCCACCCGATCGCCGCTCGGCCGGAGGGCGGCCGAGGGCCCCTGTGTGCGGACCAAGAGGAAGGTTGACAACGTCGTTGATAGGTCTTATATAAGAGCCCATGGCAGGTGGTCACCGACCCGTCTACGTCATCTCCATCGCCGCCGGCCTGGCGGGATGCCACCCGCGGACGCTGCGGATATACGAGGAGGAGGGGCTGCTCGACCCGGTGAGGACCGAGACGAACATCCGCCTCTACTCCGACGACGATCTCGACCGCGTTCGCGTGATCCGGTATCTCACACAGGTGCGGGGCGTGAACCTCGCGGGTGTGAAGCTGCTTCTGCACATGCGCGACGCCACCGGTCTGATGGAGGACCTGGTGCGTGAGCTCACGGAGCTTGGCGGCGAGGGCGAGAGCGCCGATGGTGGTGCGGCCAGCGCCGAAGAGAGAACGAAGCGCGGCCGACACGAAGGCACGCGCTTCTAGATAGGGAGAAGACGACATGACCATCGCTCGTTTCGCGCTCATGCCCGACATCGTTTCGCTGCGGGACGCCATGGATCGTCTTGGTCCCGTCGCCGTCCCGGTCGATCTCTGGGAGACGAGGGACGCGTATCACCTGAGCGCGGACCTTCCGGGCGTGGCGCCCGACCAGCTGGAGATCAACGCGACAAGCGACTCGATCTCGATCAACGGCGAGGTGAAGAGCCACGCCGAGGTGACGGAGGATGGGTGGCTCCGTCAGGAGCGGCGTGCCGGCAGGTTCCAGCGGGCATTCACGCTTCCTATCGCGATCGACCCGACGAAGGTCGAGGCCACGTTCGAGAACGGTGTTCTGAAGCTGGTGCTTCCGAAGGCTGAGAACACCAAGCCGAGGACGATCAAGGTCAACGCGACCAACACGAAGTAGTACCAACACAAAGCGAAACGGCGTGGCCGGCCGGAATGGTGGGCCCGGCCACGCCGTTCTGATAGCGAACACACCCCGAGCGACCGAGAGAACCGCGAAAAGAAACAGAGGACCAAAATGACGGACGAAACGAAGACGACCACACCGGAGGGCGCGTACCCGAACGATCTACCGGTGGTACCACTGCGCGAAGCTGTGGTCTTCCCCAAGCTGGTCGTGCCCCTCGGCGTCGGCCGCGAGAAGTCCGTCGCCGCGATCAACGCCGCGATGGCGGAGGAGCGGCACCTCATCGTGCTCGTGGCCCAGCGCGATGCCGAGATCGACGACGTGCAGCCCGAGCAGATCTACAACGTCGGCACCGTCGCCGAGATCGTGCGCCTGCTCCGGATCCCGGACGGCAGCGCGCAGATCATCGTGCAGGGCGCCCAGCGCGTGAAGATCACCGGCTACCAGCCGGAGTCACGCTTCTTCCGCGTCACGTTCGAGCCGATCACCGAAGAGCTCGGCGACCCGGTCGAGCGTGAGGCGCAGCTCCGCAACGTGAAGGCGCTGTTCGAGCGCTACGTGGACAACGGTGGATCGATCCTGCCCGAGCTCGCGATGACCGCGAAGAACACCGACGACCCGGCGCACTTTTCGGACCTCGTCGCATCGAGCCCGGACCTCACGTTGGAGCAGCGGCAGCAGCTCCTCGAGACGCGCAACGTCATCGAGCGGCTGCGCTTCCTCGGCGTGTTCCTCGCGAAGCAGAACGAGATCCTCGAGCTGAAGCAGAAGATCCAGAGCGAGGTCCAGCAGACGCTCGACAAGACGCAGCGCGAATACATCCTGCGTGAGCAGATGAAGGCGATCCAGAAGGAGCTCGGCGACGACGACCAGGGCTCCGAGGTGCGCGAGCTGCGCGAGAAGATCGAGCAGGCCGGCATGCCCGATCCGGTGAAGGAGAAGGCGCTCAAGGAGCTCGGTCGGCTCGAGAAGATCCCGCAGGCGTCCCCTGAGACGGGCGTCATCCGGACCTACGTCGACTGGCTCGTGTCGCTGCCCTGGAAGGCGGGCGCGAGCGACGACTGGGACATCGCGCAGGCGGCCAAGATTCTCGACGAGGATCACTACGGCCTGCCCAAAGTGAAAGACCGGATCATCGAGTACATGGCGGTCCGCAAGCTCTCGCAGAATCTGCGTGCGCCGATCCTGTGCTTCGTCGGCCCGCCCGGTGTGGGCAAGACGAGTCTCGGTAAATCGATCGCACGCGCGATGGGCCGCAAGTTCATCCGCATGTCGCTCGGCGGCATCCGTGACGAGGCCGAGATCCGGGGACACCGCCGCACCTACGTCGGCGCGCTTCCCGGCCGGATCCTGCAGAACATGAAGACCGCCGCCGAGGTGAACCCCGTGTTCATGCTCGACGAGATCGACAAGGTCGGTGCGGACTTCCGCGGCGACCCGAGCTCGGCGCTCCTCGAGGTCCTGGACCCCGAGCAGAACAACACCTTCTCGGACCACTACCTCGAGGTGCCGTATGACCTGTCGAAGGTCATCTTCATCACGACGGCCAACGTCGAGGACACGATCATCCCGCCGCTGCGCGACCGGATGGAGATCATCCGTCTCCCGGGCTACACCGAGGACGAGAAGCTCCACATCGCCACCGGCTATCTCGTGCCGCGCCAGCTGAAGCAGCACGGTCTCGCCGCGGAGAGCGCCGAGGATGGCAAGCCCGCAGTCGAGCCCAAGCTCGTGATCGGCGACGAGGTCCTGCGCGAGCTCGTCCGACGGTACACGCGTGAGGCCGGCGTCCGCAGCCTCGAGCGCGAGATCGGGACGATCTGCCGCAAGGTCGCGCGCGCGATCGCCGAGGGCAAGACCCACAAGGTCGAGGTCACCCTCGAGCACGTCGCCGAGTACCTGGGACCACAGCGCTTCGACTACGGCCTGGCCGAGGAAGAGGATCAGGTCGGGGCCGCCACCGGCGTCTCGGTCTCCGAGGCGGGCGGCGACGTGCTCACTGTCGAGGCCACGGTCATCGACGGCAAGGACGAGGACTTCACCCTAACCGGCCAGATCGGCAAGGTGATGGAGGAGTCGGCTCGCGCGGCGCTCTCATACGTGCGAGCGCACGAACGCGAGTTCGGCATCCCGAAGGGATTCTTCGAGGATCACGCCATGCACATCCACGTCCCCGCGGGCGCGATCCCCAAGGACGGTCCGTCGGCCGGCGTGACGATGGCGACCGCCATCGTGTCGGCTCTGTCCGGCCGTCGCGTGCGACGCGACGTGGCGATGACCGGCGAGATCACCCTTCGCGGTCGGGTCCTGCCGATCGGTGGTGTGAAGGAGAAGCTGCTCGCGGCGCACCGCGCCGGGATCAAGACCTTCATCCTCCCCGAGAAGAACAAGAGGGACCTGATCGACATCCCGAAGGAAGTGCTCGACACGGTCGAGATCAAGACCGTCGACAACGTCGACCAGGTCCTGAAGATCGCACTACAGCCGGGGCAGCCGACGATGACGCCGGCGCAGATCGAGGCGGCCGCTCACGCGACGGCCGTCGCACCGCCGGCGCACTAGCGGAGGGCCGGCATGCCGGTCGAATACAAGGATTACTACAAGACCCTCGGCGTCTCGAAGAACGCGAGCGCTGAGGAGATCAAGAAGGCCTACCGCAAGCTCGCGCGCCAGCACCACCCCGACGTCAACAAGAAGCCGGAGGCGGAGAAGCGCTTCAAGGAGATCAACGAGGCCAACGAGGTCCTCTCCGACCCCGAGAAGCGCAAGCGGTACGACACGGTCGGTCCGGATTGGGAGCGGTTCCAGGCGGGCCGACAGCCGCCGGGTGGATTCCAGTGGGTCTACACCGGCCAGCCCGGTGAGGATCCGTTCAACGGTGAAGCGGGTGGCTTCTCGGACTTCTTCCGCACGCTCTTCGGTGAGGGCACCGCGGATTTCGACACCGGACCGCTGTTCGGGCGACCGAGCACACGCCGGCGACGTTCCGTCGCCGGTGCGGATGTCGAGAGCGAAGTCGAGGTCACGCTGGCCGAGGCGTACAAGGGCTCAGAGCGGTCGGTGGAGATGCGCCTGCCCGATGGGACGACCCGTCGACTGAGCGTGAAGATCCCGGCCGGCGTCCGCGACGGCCAGCGCATCCGGCTCGCCGGGCAAGGCGCGCCCGGAAGCGCCGGCGGGCCGGCGGGCGATCTCTTCCTCCGAGTGCGCGTCCGGCCACATCCGGTGTTCCAGCGCGACGGCGATGACCTGAGCCTGACGCTGCCGGTGGCGCTGCACGAGGCATTGCTTGGTGCGGAGGTCACTGTACCGACGCTCAAGGGACGGGTGTCTCTTCGCATCCCGCCGGAGACGCAGAATGGCCGCACCATCCGGCTCGCGGGGCAGGGGATGGCGCGCGTGACCGGCGGTCACGGCGATCTGTACGTGACCGTGAAGGTCGTGCTGCCGACGAAGCTCACCGACAAGGAGCGCGAGCTTGTGAGGCAGCTCGCGGCATCGCGCGCGGACGAAGACCCGCGCAGGGGGATGTTGTGATGATCGATCCGAACAAGCTCACTGAGAAGTCACAGGAAGCCATCATCGGCGCGCAGCAGCGCGCAAAAGAGAACGGGCACAGCCAGATCGATGTGGAGCACCTGGCCGCCGCGCTGCTCGAGCAGCCGGGCGGGGTCGTGCCGAGCGTCTTCACCGCGCTCGGCGTGCAGCCCGCGCAGCTGAGCGGCGCGCTGGGCACCGAGCTCGAGCGTCAGCCGAAGGTCTCTGGCAACGTGCAGATCGGAGCCTCGGCGCGCCTGGGTCGCGTGCTCCAGCAGGCGCAGAAGGAGGCGGAGGCGCTCAGCGACGAGTACGTCTCCACCGAGCACCTGCTGCTCGCCATGACCGCCGACAACGGCTACACCGGCCAGGCGCTGAAGCGCCTCGGCATCACGCACGAGCGCGTACTGAACGCGCTCAAGGACGTGCGCGGCAATCAGCGCGTCACGGACGCGAACCCCGAGGGCAAGTACCAGTCGCTCGAGAAGTACGGGCGCGATCTGACCGACCTCGCGCGGACGGGCAAGATCGACCCGGTCATCGGCCGCGACGAGGAGATCCGCCGCGTCATCCAGGTCCTCTCGCGTCGCACGAAGAACAACCCCGTGCTCATCGGCGAGCCGGGAGTCGGGAAGACCGCGATCGTCGAGGGCCTCGCCCAGCGCATCGTGCGCGGCGACGTCCCCGAGGGTCTCAAGGACAAGCGCATCTTCGAGCTCAACATCGGCTCGTTGCTCGCCGGCGCCAAGTACCGCGGCGAGTTCGAGGAGCGGCTCAAGGCGGTGCTGAAGGAGATCGCCGCGAGCGAGGGGCAGATCATCCTGTTCATCGACGAGCTACACACCGTCGTCGGCGCGGGCGCGGCCGAGGGAGCCGTCGACGCGGGGAACATGCTGAAGCCGATGCTCGCGCGCGGCGAGCTGCACACGATCGGCGCGACGACGCTCGACGACTACCGCAAGCACATCGAGAAGGACGCCGCGCTCGAGCGGCGCTTCCAGCCGATCTACGTCGGCGAGCCGTCGGTCGAGGACACGATCTCGATCCTGCGCGGCTTGCGCGAGCGCTACGAGGTCCATCACGGTGTCCGCATCCAGGACTCCGCACTGGTGGCCGCGGCGACGCTGTCGGCCCGCTACATCAGCGATCGCTATCTGCCGGACAAGGCCATCGACCTCGTGGACGAGGCCGCGTCGAAGCTGCGCATGGAGATCGACTCGATGCCCGCCGAGCTCGACGAGGTCGAGCGGCGCATCCGTCAGCTGGAGATCGAGCGCGAGGCGCTGCGCAAGGAGTCCGATGAGGCCAGCAAGGAGCGCCTGGTCCGTCTCGAGAAGGAGCTCGCGAACCTCAAGGAGTCTTCCGAAAGCCTCCGTTCGCGCTGGAAGCAGGAAAAGGCGGCGATCCAGACGATCCGCGAGAAGAAGTCGCAGCTCGAGCAGATCCGCAACGAGATCGAGAAGGCCGAGCGCGCCGCCGACTACGGGAAGGCTGCGGAGCTGAAATACGGCACGCTGGCCGCTCTCGAGCGCGAGGTGCGTGAAGCGGAGGAGAAGCTCGCGCAGCTGCAGCGCGGCGAGAAGATGCTGACCGAAGAGGTCACGCCGGAGGACATCGCCGAGGTCGTCGCGAAGTGGACCGGCATCCCGGTCACCAAGCTCCTCGAGGGCGAGGTATCGAAGCTGCTGCGCATGGAGGACAACCTCCACGCGCGCGTCGTCGGGCAGGAAGAGGCGGTCACCGCCGTCGCGAACGCGGTCCGCCGCGCGCGCGCCGGGATGCAGGACCCGAACCGTCCGCTCGGCTCCTTCCTGTTCCTCGGCCCCACCGGTGTCGGCAAGACGCTCCTCGCGAAGGCGCTCGCGGAGTTCCTCTTCGACGACGAGAAGGCCATGGTCCGCATCGACATGAGCGAGTACATGGAAAAGCACACCGTCGCGCGCCTCATCGGCGCGCCGCCGGGCTACGTCGGATTCGAAGAGGGTGGGCAGCTCACGGAGGCGGTCCGCCGCCGTCCATACGCGGTGCTCCTGCTCGACGAGATCGAGAAGGCGCATCCCGACGTATTCAATATCCTGCTGCAGATCCTCGACGACGGCCGTCTCACCGACGGGCACGGCCGCACGGTGAGCTTCAAGAACGTCGTCATCATCATGACGAGCAACGTCGGCTCGACGTTCATCGCCGAGCTCGCGGACCAACCGGACCTGATGCGCAAGCGAGTCATGGACGCGCTGCGCGGCCAGTTCCGGCCGGAGTTCCTCAACCGCGTCGACGAGATCGTCATCTTCAAGAACCTCGTGACCGAACAGCTCATGGAGATCGTCGAGAAGGAGACGGAGATCCTCGCGAAGCGCCTGGCCGAGCGGAAGATCACGATCGAGCTCACGGCGAACGCGAAGGCGCTCATCGCGAAGGAAGGCTTCGACCCGGTCTACGGCGCGCGTCCGATCAAACGGACGATCCAGAGGCGGATCCTCGATCCGCTCGCGCAGAAGATGCTCTCCGGCGAGTTCCGCGAAGGCGACACCGTCGTCGTGGATGCGCAGAACGGCGAGATCGTGTTCTGGTCCGAGCAGTACGCGGCCGAGGTCGCGGAGGAGCGGGAGAAGAAGCCCGTCGGAGCGGGGAAGCTGAACTAGCACGGTTCGCGGCGAGAGCCCGTTTACCCTGAGGGAATGAGGGCCCTCGCGGTGTTGCTCGCGATCGTGTTCGTGTCCTGCGCGGCCGCGCCCGGTCGCGTGTTCACGCTCACCGCATCGCCGACGGCGGCGGTCGCGACGACGGCGACGCCGAGCGCGTCCACCGCGCCGGCCGCGACCGCGCGGCCAACGCCCTCCAGTCCCACGACGCGGCCCATCGCGGACGTCCTCGCGCAGATCAACGCGGCGAAGCTCGACGATCACATGCGGGCGCTCGCGTCGTTCCAGTCGCGTCATCCGCTCCATCCCGGTCACGCGAAGGCGGTGGCCTACCTGATGGAGCAGCTCACCGCGATCCCGGGCGTGGTCGTGCAGGACATCCCGACCGCGTACAACGGCGTCCGTCTCGACAACATCTTCGCGACGATCAACCCGCTCGCGGGCGGCGACGGCTTCCTCGGCGGTGCGGGAATGATCTGCGCGCACTACGACTCGACGGCGAATCGCACGCGCAACTGGAGTGCGGCCACCGATTCCGCGCCGGGCGCCGACGACAACGCGACCGGGACCGCCGCGCTCCTCGAGTACGCCCGGGTCCTGGCGGCCGATCGCGCGTCACTGCGCATGCCGATCGTCCTCGCGTTCTTCGACGGCGAGGAGTACTTCTTCAAGGGCAGCCTCGCCTACGTGCAGTCGCTCCCGCCGCCGAATCCCTACCGGTGGGTGATCAACATCGACATGGTCGGATTCAATCCGCTCGCCGACCGCCTCGACCTCGTCTACTACACCACGAAGTCCGCGTCGCTCCGAGACCGCGTGCGGGAGGCGAACCAGCGTTACCAGATCGGCGTCTCGCCGCTCGTCGAGCAGCTCGCGACGAGCGACGCGTTCATCCTCGACGCGGCGCCGTTCGGTCTCGTCGCCGGCATCCCCTCGGTCGCGCTGGTGCAGCGCTACGGCGAGATCGACTCCACCTTTCCCGGTAACTTCACGTTCCATACCGTGAACGACACGCCCGACAAGGTCACCAACAAGCGGCTCTGGCTAAAGGCGGCGAAGCTCACGCTCGCGACCGCGCTCGATCTCGCTCGCGGCGGGGCGCAGCTCTGACCCGACGGATCAGCGTCCGTACGCAGCTCGCGATCCTCGCGGGCCTCGTGGCGATCTTCGTCATCGCCTTCCTCTACCTGCGGCCGCCGAGCGGCGCGCTGAGCGACGCGGAGTACGTCGGCATCGCGAAGGGAACGCCGCAGGGGCGGCTGTTCTTCAAGAAGTACGACGCGCCGTGCGTGGTCACACGCGTATGGACCGTGCAGGTGAACTGCGATTACCTACCAGCGGGCGCCACCGCCACCGAGAAGTTCCGCGTGCACATCGACCCGCGCACCAACGCGATCATCGAGGTCGAGGCGCAGTTCACACCCTGACGCTCCCACGTCTACGGCGGCTCGATCCGCACGCGCAGGAGGCGGTCTCTTCCCACAGCGATCGACCGCGCCTCGCCAGAGCCGGCGTGGCCCGACAGCGCGAACTTTTCGCGAGGGCTACCCGATGGCGTGGATCCAGACGCGGAACTGCGCTGCGGTTTGACTACTCTCGAAGCGGAGCGTCATAGGTGTGCGCTTCACGCCCGGATGCTCTCCGCCGAATAGATCGCGCGCAGGAAACGGCTGGGGACGCTCGCGAGCTTGCGCGTGCCGACGAAGCCGTTCGCGTCCGCGAGCG
>Ga0114129_10000838_pt1 | contig 39812 bp, 45 predicted proteins | sample RhiMetdeltSRZDD1_FD_80071 | JGI IMG/M metagenome (GOLD analysis project Ga0114129, IMG submission 80071) | Populus rhizosphere microbial communities from Tennessee, USA - Rhizosphere MetaG P. deltoides SRZDD1 (version 2) (version 2) | ecosystem: Host-associated > Plants > Roots > Rhizosphere >...
CGGGGTTCTGGCGGTAGATGCGGTGGCCGATTTGGTCGTGCTCGACGCTCGGTTCAGCGTCGTTCAAACGTATGTGGCCGGTCAGCTCGTGTATGCTCGAGGGCATTGAGCGTAGGGGCGGAGTCTGCGCCGCCCGAGCGCCGACCAAGGTCGGCCCCTGCGATCAGCCGACGAACGTTGGAACTCACGTATCCGTCTAAGCCCCTCGGAGGATTTTCCATGGCTCGCCTCACCTTCGCCGCGGCTTCCCTTGGCGTGCTCCTGGCCGGCTCGGGGTGCGTGCAGATTGGCGCTTCCGGTCCGCTCAGGTACATGGCGAGCGAAGAGAAGCGCTTTACGACGACCGGCCGTCCCATGGTCGTCCTCTCGACGTTCGACGGCCCGATTGACGTTCGACCCTGGGATCGGCCCGAAGTGCTCGTGGTCGTCGAAAAGTACGCGATCACGAGGTCGATGACCGATGACATCGAGATCCGCACCGATCAGAACGGCGATCGCGTGACGGTCGAGGCGCGCATCAAGCAGCCGGATCCCTCGCAAGGACTCTGGACCAGCGGACGCAGCGCCAGGCTGGTCGTGTCGGTGCCGGCGTCCTCGGATGTTCAGGCGCGCAGCGGCGATGGGTCGATCGCCGTCGAGCACATCTCCGGACAGTTCGATCTGGAGTCGGGAGACGGGTCGATTCGCGGACGCGATCTCACCGGCAACATCCGGGCGCATACCGGCGACGGATCGATCCGGCTCGAAGGCGTCAATGGCGCGGTGGATATCGACACGCGCGACGGCAGCATCGTCGCAAACGGCACGCTCACGGCGCTGCGTGCGCGATCGGGCGACGGCAGCGTTCGCGTTCACGCCGATCGCGGCAGCGCCGCCAAGGACGACTGGGACATTTCGACCGGCGACGGATCGGTCATCGTGGAATTGCCGGACGCGTTCGACGCCGAGCTCGATGCGAACACCGGCGACGGCCGCGTCTCGGTGCACCGCAGCATCATGTCGGATCAGCAGGACCAGTCGAGGCGAAAGGTGCGGGGCCGGCTCGGCGCGGGCGGAAATGCACTGCGGGTCCGGTCCGGTGACGGATCGATCACGCTACGCTAGATTGTCGATTTGGTGATCTTCGATTGACGATTTATTTACTGATTAATCGCCCGATAAATCGACAATCACCACATCGAACATCGTCAATCAACTCATTTCACGAATCGTCTGTCCGCGTAATCGGTCGGATCGGGAAGACCTGCCTCGATGAACGCGTCGTGGCGTTCGCGGCACTTGCTGCAAAGTCCACAGTGCCTTGCGGGGCGGCCCTCGCCGGGATTCATGCACGACAGCGTCAGCGCCAGCGGAACGCCCAGCGCCACGCCCCGGCGAATGACTTCAGCTTTGCCGAGACGCGCGTACGGCGCGGCGATCTCCAGCGGATGGGCGAGCCCCTTTGACAACGCGTCGGCCATCGAGGCGCGGAAGGCCGGCGTTGCGTCGGGAAATGGATTGTGGTCGAGCGTCCCGAGCACCAGCCGCCCGATACCCGCTGCGGCCGCGAACACACCCGCCTTCCCGAGCAGGATGATGTTCCGGCCCGGCAGATACACGTCTTCGTCGGGCGTGTGATAGGCCGGCGGCTTTCCGGTCAGCGCCCAGTGCGCGGCCGGGTACACGTCGCGCATATCAATAGACAGTGTCGCGAGCGGGAGAATCCGGGCCTCCCGGCTCATCGCCGTCAGGAATCGCTCGATCATGTCGCGCTCGGCGCGCTCCCAGGAGAGACCAACGCCGACGTACACCGGCTGCACGTCGCCGCGCGCCGCCTCATCGCACAGCAGCACCGCGCTGTCGAGGCCACCGGAAAGCAAAACCAGTGATCGCATTGGGGGAATCGGGTAATCGAGGAATCGGGTAATCTGGTAATTGGATTGGGAATTGAAAGAGTGCACGATTGGACTGAGTCCAATCCGCAATTCAACCAATTCAATGACCAGATTACCCGATTATCCAATTACCCGATTCCCAGATTCCAGCTTATGTATTCAGTCACCAAGCGCATCGACTTCTGTTACGGACACCGGCTGCTCGACTACGACGGCATCTGCAAACACCCGCACGGGCACAATGCCGTCGCTGAGATCGAAGTCCGGACCGATCGCCTCGACAATCGCAACATGGTGTGCGACTTCAGCGACATCAAGCGCGTGATCAAAGGATGGATCGATCGCGAGATCGATCATCGGATGGTGCTGAGGCACGACGACCCGCTGGTCGCGCCGCTCAAGCAGCTCGGCGAGCCGATGTATCTCGTCGACAGCAATCCCACTGTCGAGTGCATCGCGCGCCTGATCTTCGAATACGCGCGCGGGCAAGGGCTGCCCGTCGTCCGCGTCACGGTCTGGGAGACGCCGACATCGTTTGCTGAATACCGCCAATAGGTCGATTGTCGCTTTCAGCACCGACGATCGAAAATCGCACCCATGGCTCATGCGCGTCTCATCGTTTTCGATCTCGATGGCACGCTCGTGGATTCCCGACGCGATCTGGCGGAATCGGCCAACGCCATTCTGGGCGAGTGCGGTGGCGGCCCACTCGCGGAGGAGGTCATCGGCCGCATGGTCGGCGACGGCGCGGCAACGCTGGTCGCGCGTGCCTTCACCGCCGCCGAGTGCGCGAAGCCGCCGGACGCGCTCGAGCGCTTCCTCGCGATTTATAACCGCCGCCTCCTGAAGTTCACCCGGCCGTATCCTGGCATTCCGGAGACGCTGCAGGCGCTTGGCACGCGCGCCCGCCTTGCCGTTCTGACAAACAAACCGCTGCACGCCACGCGCGAGATTCTCACGGGCCTCGCGCTGGCGAAGTACTTTCCTGCGGACGGCGTGATCGGCGGCGATGGTCCGTTTCCGCGTAAGCCCGACCCGGCGGGACTGCTGCACTTGACGTCGGCCGCGAGCGTCGCGCCGGGGGAGACGATGCTCGTGGGCGACTCGATCATCGATTGGCGTACGGGGCGTGCGGCCGGCACCAGCGTGTGTCTTGTACGATACGGATTCGGCTTCGAAGGATTTCCGATCGCGGATCTCCGACCGGAGGACCGCACGATTGATACTCCCGCCGCGCTCCTCGAAAAGCTGTAATGAATCTGTACGCTCCGATCGGCGTCACTGTTGGCCTTTAGTGCAGCTTCACATCGTTCCGCGGGCAATCGTGTGTGAACACGGTGGCATCTTCATTGCTGAGATAGGCCTGCCCGTATCTCTCAGTGCAGACATGGCGACTGTCACGCGGGACGGTTCCCCGTAGAATAGCCAGACTATGCCGACGGCATTGACGGAAGGGCACGGACGATCGACCGGGCTCGTTGATGTTCTCGACCGTGTGCTCGATAAGGGCCTCGTCGTGGCGGGCGACATCAAGGTGTCGCTCGCTGAAGTCGAACTTCTGACGATCCGGATCCGGCTTCTCATCTGTTCGATCGATAAAGCGGAGCAGATCGGGCTCGACTGGTGGAAGTACGACCATCACCTCTCGCCGGGCAAGCAGGCGCTGTCGGCGGAGAATGAACAGTTGAAGAGGGAGATCCGGGCGCTCGAGCGCAGGCTCGCGGCGACCAAGCGTGGCCATGCGCTCTCCATCAAGTAGCGGCGATTGTTAGGAGATTCAGATGCCTGTTGAACGAGCCGCAGGCGGCACCAGTCTCATCGATGTCCTCGATCGGGTGCTCGACAAGGGGATCGTCATCGATGCGTGGGTGCGCGTCTCGCTGGTTGGAATCGATCTCATCACCGTGGAAGCGCGAGTCGTTGTGGCGTCGATCGACACGTATCTGAAGTACTCCGAGGCGGTCGCGACCGCAACCACTGCCAGCCGCCCAGGGCTGGAGAAGCCGTATGAGGAAGTCATTGCCGAAAACGCCGCGCTCCGCGCTCAGCTCAGCGCCGCCTCTGACAGGCGCATTGCTGGAAGCCGCAAGGGCCACAAGCGGCAGCCGAGCCGACGCCTTACAACGCCAAAGACGCGCGATTAAGGCACGAGCCAACGGCACGGGCAACGGACGGACGCGACTGCATTCGAGTGCCGCTGAGATCGATCCGGGCGCCGGGCGCCAGCGGCTGCTCGAGGGGTTTCTCAGCCGGACGGAGATCAGCGACTGCGCCCAGTACGCGCTTCAATGGTTGGGCGAAACGCACGGCATCTCGCGTTCGCTCTGTCTCATCAAGCCCACCGGGGAAGAAACGCTCATCGCCGTCGGTTCGTACGGACTTCAACGCCAGGCGGTGACCGCTTACTCGGTCTCGCTCGAGGACTGGAACCATCCGCTCGTCTCCGTCCTGAATGACCGCCGGCACGTCTACTTTCCGGCCGCGCACAGTGCCGCGGATCGACGCCGCCGGCCGAGCACGCCGTTCGAGGACGACGCGTTCCACGTCGCCCCGCTCAATCTGTCTGGATTCTCCGACGAGGCCGTGGGGCTACTGCTGTTCGCGGCGCCGCCGCAGGTTGTCGGCGAAGTCTCCTGGTTCACGCTCGTATTTGGACAGAAAGTCGACCAGATCCTGCGGCTGCACGCGTTGCGGGACGGCGATCGCCGGCAGGGGCGAGAACGGTCGCTGCTCTACAGCATCATCAACGCCGTGACCGATCCCATTCTCCTCACCGATACCGAAGGCCGGCTGCTGATTGCCAACGCCCGTGCGCTGACATTGTTCACGGCATCGGAAGAAGAGAGCGAGGGACGCCGCGGCGCCGTGCGCATGAACAACATGCTCCTGTCGTCGGCGCTGTCGAGCAAGGCGATCGAGGAAACGGGCGCTGCCCGGCGCGAGCTGCTGCTGGTGAACCCGGTCGACGGATCGGATCTGCTGTTCGAGCTGCTGAGCACGGTGACCGATGACCCGCGGCATGGCACCGGCGTCGTGTCGATTCTGCGCAACGTCAGCGACCTCAGACGCGCGAGCGAAGAAATCGAAGAGAACTACCGGCGGCTGCGCGTGGCCGAGGCCCAGTCGCGCGCCGAGCGCGATCGTCTGAACCTGATCATCGACTCGGTGGCAGATCCCATTGTCGTGACCGATGCCGGTGGCGCGACGTCGTTGATGAACGAGCCGGCCGAGCGGATGTTCACGATGCCACACCGCGCCAGCGCCACGGAACAACGCTGGGTGCAGGCCAACGACGCGCACTTCTCGTCGTTCATTGCCGGCATGCTGGTCAGCGCCGATCAGCGGCGGGTTGGCGAGATCGGCCTGGTCGACCCGATGACCGGCGAGGCGATGCCGGTGGAAGCCATCGCTGGAAAAATCCTCTCCGAACACGGCGAGCTGACCGCGGTCGTCACCATCCTGCACGACCGGCGCGAGGCGCTCGAAAAAGCGCAGCTCTACGAGCAGCTCAAACAGGCTTCTGACGAGCTCGAGCGCAAGATTCAGGCGGCGACCGCCGATATCGCGCACCAGAACGAACTGCTGCGGCGCCAGGCGATCGAGCTCGAGCAGAACTCGCAGCTCAAGTCGCAGTTCCTGGCGAACATGTCGCACGAATTCCGGACGCCGTTGAACGCGATGCTCGGCTACACGTCGATGATGCTGCAGGGTGTGGCCGGGCCGCTCGACTCCGCAGCGAAACGGCAGCTTGGCCGCATCGAGTCGAACGGCCGGCACCTGCTGGCGATCATCAACGAGATTCTCGACATCTCGCGCATTGAAGCGGGCCGGATGCCGCTGCAAATCTCCACCTTCAAGATTCCCGACCTGCTCGGCGATGTGAAGTCCGAGCTCGAGCCGATCATCATGCGCTCGAAGCTCACGGTGACGCTCGATCTCCCGAAGGATCTGAAGCCGATCAGCAGCGATCGCCAGAAGGTGAAGCAGATTCTGCTGAACCTTCTGAGCAACGCGCTCAAATTCACGCACCAGGGCGGCGTGACGATCAGCGCGCGACGCGCGACCGGCGAGCGCACCCTTTCGCTGTCGGTCGCCGACACCGGCATCGGCATCGCGCAAGTCGATCAGGAAAAGATTTTCGAGGATTTCCGGCAGCTCGATACGTCGACCACGCGCGCATACGGCGGGACGGGGTTGGGCCTGTCGATCTGCCGCCGCCTGGCGGAGATGCTGGGGGGCCAGATTGCCGTCCAGAGCACGGTTGGCAAGGGCTCGATGTTTACACTGACGTTGCCTCTGCAGGGGAGAAAATGACCAGGGTCAAACTCGATCGGCCACGCGTGTTGCTCGTCGACGACTATCCCGATGCACGCGAAATGTACAGCGAGTACCTCGAGTTTTCCGGATTTGATGTCGTCGAAGCGGCCAACGGCATGGAGGCGCTGCAACGGGCGGTCGAGGAGGCGCCCGACATCATCCTGATGGATCTCTCGCTGCCAGTGATGGACGGCTGGGAAGCGACGCGGCGGTTGAAGGCCGACGAGCGCACGTCGCGAATTCCCGTGGTGGCGCTCACCGGGCACGCGCTGGCCGGCATTTCCGAAGGCGCGAAACGGGCCGGCTGCGACGCCTTCGTCACCAAGCCGTGTCTGCCCGAGGATCTGGTGAAGGAGATCAGGAAGGTCCTCGAGCATCCATCGGCCGCCGCGAGCCGAAAGACCCGCAGGAGCGACAAACATGCGAAGACCAGCTAGGGCGCAGCGCCCGACGCGTGCGCGCCGTTCGGTGGCGTTGGCTTCACCGAAGACCGCCTCATCCAGACGGGCAAAACCCTCGCTCGGACGCACCGATGGCGGCTTGAATGACAAGGCGACCGGGCGAAACGCTCGTGCGACGGATCGACGTGTTCCCAGGGCCGCGCGCCCGGCAGGCCCGGTCGAGCCCGACCCCGCGGTGACCGGCAGCCGGGGCAAGTACGTCTACTGCATCATCGAGGCGTCGGATCCGTTGAAGTTCGGTCCGATCGGCATCGGCGCCGATCCGTCCGAGGTCTACACGGTTCATTACAAGAACCTGGCGGCGGTCGTTTCCGACGCGCCCCGCGAAGTACTCGACTCGACGCGCGAGAACGTCCTCGCGCACGAGCGCGTCAACGAGACCGTGATGCGCGAGCACACCGTCATCCCGATGTCGTTCGGCACGATCTTCAAAACGCGGGAAGACATCGTGGAGCTGCTCCGATCGGCGGCCGAGGCGTTCGGCGACGTGCTGCAGAAGATGCAGAACAAGCTCGAGTTCGGTTTGAAGGTGTTGTGGGATCGCGACGAAGCGATCCGTCAGGTTGAAGGCGAGGACGAAGATATCAGCCGGCTCAAGAAGGAGATTTCGGGGCAGAAAGGTCCGACCTATTTTGCCCGCATGCAGTATGGCCGGCTCGTGGACTCTGCGCTCCAGTCACGCTCTGAACGGTACGTCGCCGAGATTCTCGACAATCTGCGCGACGTGTCGGTCGCCTCGCGCATCAACAAGCCGATCGGCGACAAGATGATCATGAACGCGGCATTCCTCATCACGCGCGACAAGGAAAGCGCGTTCGACGCCAAGGTCAAGTCGATCGCCAGCCGGTTCGACCGGCTGACGTTCAAGTACACCGGCCCGTGGCCCCCGTACAACTTCGTCGCCATCCGGTTGAAGCTCGAGCCAGCCTGAGAATCCGTCGAATGTTCATTCTCGATTCGATGCTCATCGGGAGCCTGCGCTTCGTGCTCGATAAGATCCTGGCCGCAGCCGAGGCCGAGGCGAACGACGACACCTCACTGCGCGAGCAGCTGCTCGAGGCGCAGATGCGTCTCGAGCTCGGCGAGATTTCAGAGAAGCAATTCAGGAAAACCGAGCGCGAAATCCTCGCGCGCATCCGCCAGATCAAGCGCTCGCGCAGCGGTGCGCTCACGATGACTTCGCCGGATGTGAAGATCACCGGAATCGAAGCCACCGTCGCGGACGAGTTGCGTCGGGAGTAACGCCGGTCCCTCATCCGAGCAACCATCACTGGCGCCCGTCTGTCGACTCCAGAATTCTTATTCATCGGCGGTAAGGGCGGCGTCGGAAAGACCACCTGCGCGGCTGCGTCGGCCGTGGCGGCGGCGCGTTCAGGCCGCCGGGTCCTCGTCACGTCGACCGACCCAGCGCACTCCCTCGGCGACGCATTCGGTGTTCGCCTGTCGTCCAGACCGACCACAGTCTCTTGCGCGCCTCTGAAACGCGGGCGGACCTCGAGTCCCGGTCTGCTGCGAGCGGTCGAGCTCGACGCGCCACGCGCATTCGCCCGCTGGCTGGCGGAACATCGCAGGGCACTGGGCGATATCCTCGAGCACGGCACGTGGCTCGATCGTCCTGACGTCGAGGCCTTCCTGGGGCTCTCGATTCCCGGGATTGACGAGCTCGTCGGCGTGCTGGAAATCGTTCGCCTCGCCTCGGCTGTCTACGACCTGATCATCGTCGACACGGCGCCAACGGGTCACGCCCTGCGACTGCTGTCAGCGCCGGAAACCGTCGACACCGTCGCCTCGGTGCTCTTCGAGCTCCAGCGCGAACATCGCATCGTTCGCGAGCAACTGGCTCGCGTGGCGCGGCCCGAGGCCGGCGATCGACTGATCGATCTGTTGAGCGAGCAGGCGCGACAGACGGCTGAGTTGCTGCGCGATCCAGTGCGAAGCACCTTCAGCTGGGTCATGCTGCCGGAGTCGTTGTCGCTCGCTGAAACGACCGACGCGCTCGTCGAGCTCGAGGCTCATGGCCTCGACGTATCGACGCTCGTCATCAACCGGATGCTGCCGGATGGACTGCAATGCCCGATTTGCGACCGCCGTCGCGCACAGGAACGAGAGGTCCTCCGTCAGACAACGAGCACGATTGGTCGTCACCGCACAGTGCGGGTGATTCCAGGACAGCTCCAGGAGCCTCGCGGTGTCGCCGCGTTGTGGGTCATCGGGCGAGTGCTGTTCGGAGAGGAACCGCCCCGCTCATCCTTCGCGCGTTCGCGCTCTCGGAAGCCAGCCGGCCTGGCGATGAGCGTGTCGAACGACGACGCTTCGCGAGCGCGCGTGGCGATCGCCTCGCTCCGCAAGGTGCGCCTGTTGCTCGTCGGCGGCAAGGGTGGCGTGGGCAAATCGACGATTGCTGCGGCGTTGGGGCTGGCAGTCGCACGCGCGCAACCGGCACGGCGGGTGCTGCTGCTGTCGACCGATCCCGCGCACTCGCTCGGCGATGCGCTCGGCGAGTCTGTCGTCGACGAACCGATGCCGATTGCCGGCGGTCCCGCCAATCTCCACGTCCGCGAGGTCGACGCACGCGCCGAGCTCCGCGCGCGCCGCGCCGCCCTCGAGGCGGCGATCGACGAGATCGTGACGGTGCCTGGCACCGGATCGTCCGGCCCCGGAGTTCGCGACCTGCTGGACCTCGCGCCGCCGGGCATCGACGAGCTGTTCGGACTCGTTTCGGTGATGGATGCCTTTCGCGCTGCACGCCACGACCTCGTCATCGTGGACACGGCCCCCACGGGCCATGCCCTTCGACTCCTGGAGATGCCGGTCGCGGCGCGGGAGTGGGTCCAGACGCTGCTCCGGATGCTGCTGAAGTACCGCGACCTGGTGCGCCCCGGCCAGCTGGCGGCGGAGTTGCTCGATCTGTCGAAATCGATCCGCGATCTGCAGGAGTTGTTGCACGCGCCCAAGCTCGCCCAGTTCATCGTCGTCACGCGGCCGGCCGTCGTGCCGCGCCTCGAGACCGAACGGCTGCTGGTCCGGCTGAAGCGCCTACGGCTCAGCGTGCCGCTGATGCTCGTCAACGCGATGACGCTGGCCCCCGGCCGTTGCGCCTTCTGCCGCTCCGCAGCGGCAGCTGAGGCACGCGAGCTCGGGCGGCTGACTCGCGCGACACGGCGAATCGTACGAGACTGCGCTATCATCCAAACCCCACTGGCCGCGCCGCCGCCCCGCGGCGTCGAGGCGCTCGATCGTTGGGCGCGTACGTGGATGGCATGAGCGCGAAGGGAACTTACGTCTACTGCCTGGTCGGCGCCAGGAGCAAACCGTCGCTCAGCCGTGTGCCGAAGGGTCCTCGCGGCACTGGCGCCGTGCGCGCGATTGAAATTGATCTCGGCCCGATGAAACCAGCCGGGCTGCACGTATGGCTCATCGTCGCGGACGTGCCGCTCGATCAGTTTGGTGAGGCCCGGGTGAACAAGCGGTTGCGCGATCTCGACTGGGTCGCGCGCGCAGCGGTCGCGCACGAAACCGTGATCGAGACGTTCGCGGCCGCGCCGGCCGTCCTGCCCATGAAGCTCCTGACGATTTTCACGAGCGACGACCGCGCGGTCGATCACGTTCGCAGCGATCCGGCGCGGGTTCGCGCGATTCTCTCGCGCGTGATGAATCACGAGGAATGGGGCATCCGGCTGGTCCTCGATCGCTCGCGCGCCAAATCGGTGCGGCGCGATGGACGGTCGGCGTCTCTGTCCGGCGCCGGCTACCTGGCCCGCAAGAAAGCGCTGTACGACCAGACGGCCGAACTGGCCGCCCGCGCGAGCGACGTCGTCGCCGACCTGCGCGAATCCCTCGAACGTCACGCCAGCGAGATTCGCAACCGGGCGGCACGGGAAATGCCGGTTCACGGCGGGCCACTCCTGCTCGACGAGGCGCTGCTCGTCTCGCGGACTCGCGCGAAGAAATTCCGCGCCGCGATCGCGAAGGAAGCGCGCAAGCTCGAACCGCAGGGATACCGGATCGCGCTGACCGGTCCCTGGCCACCCTACAGCTTCCTGCAGGATTGATCGACGCGCGTGGCGAAACGACGCATTCGACGGCCATCGTCAGTCGCGGATCAAGTGCTCGACGCTCCTGATGCGAGCGTGGTCGATCTGCTCGATCACGTCCTCAACAAAGGCGTGATGGCGTCTGGCGACGTGACGCTCGGCGTGGCCGGCATCGATCTCATCTACCTCCGCTTGTCCGCGTTGTTGTGCGCCTCCGACCGGGTGCTCCCGTCGAGCGGTCGCCGGCGGAGACGACATGTCCGCGGGGTTCCACGTTGAAGCGGCGTCGGACGCGGACGCCGGCGAAGCCCGCGTCTGTTCGGGCCGCACCGGTGACCGCCGCCGAACTTCGCACGCTCCGTCGGGAACTGGAGCAGCGGATGAGCCCGGTGAGGTCGCGGCCATCGCGCGCGCGCACGCGACGAGCGGCGCCTGCACGCTGGAACCCCGATCCCGACGATGTGCAGCGCTCGGTCGCGCAATTGGTCCTCACCATCGTCGAATTCCTGCGCACGCTGATGGAGCGCCAGGCGATTCGCCGGATGGAGCAGAAAACGCTCACGAAGAAGGAAGTCGAAGCGGTTGGAACGGCGCTGATGAAGCTCGAAGAGACCGTTCTTCAGATCGGAAAGCGTTTCGGTCTGACCTCCGAAGATCTGAACATCGATCTGGGTCCGATCAAGCTCATTTGAAGGGCGTTTCGTACGAGCCGTACAGCAGGAGCGCCGCTGTCGAGTCGCCGCCGCCGGTCGTGACCGGCGCCGCGGCGCCGACGACGATCTGACGCTTTCCGATATTCCATCCGCGTCTGACGCCCGGAGAAATCGTCGTCAGTCGCTCGCGTCTCGAGTCGATCGATTGCTGGAACAACTCGACGCTCTCCAGCATCAGCTGCAGCATCGGCGCCGTGCGCCACACGACGCTTCCCGCGATCTGGGGAGACAGCAGGCTTCGTTCTGCTTCGCCCTGTACGGGCACGTGGACGATCCAGGTGAAACCGGCGTTCGCGTGAACGTACAGATTCCGAAGCTGCCGGCTCAGCGCAACGTTGGTCTGGAGGCCCGCATGGTCGCTGCCATCCTCGCTCGATCCAGTCGGTAGAATCACGCTGAGACGGGACGCGATCGCCGGATGGGCCGCCGACTCCTCCGACACCTGATAGCGGTAGTTGAGCAGCACGGCGCCCAGGTGAGAAGCTGCGCCGGCTCCGCCTGCGAACGGCAGCGAGTAAGACACCTGATGCGTGACGCCGGCGAGCGGCCATTCCTGAGTGAAGGTCGCGCTCCACGCGCCCGTATGATCGCGCGTCCAGCTGAAGATGTTCTGCACGACACCCGGGTCCTGATTGAACGCCTCCTCGACCAGGAACGAGTTGTCGATGACCGCGAAGGGCTCGCTGCCAGGCGATGCCGGCGCTACCGGAGTCTGCGCCACAGAGGGTCGCGCACATGCGAGCGCGAGAAGCGCGATCGGGAGCGCGCACTTCACGATTTCAGGGAAGGCTCGACTTCCACGAGGAGCTTCGACGCGGCGCGGGCGCCAATGGTGATTGGCGATCCGTCGCGCCCGCGCAGCCTGACCGAGTCGGAGGCCGCGTCGCGTGTTTCCACTTCGATCGTCTGCCCCGGCTTCAGGCCGTTGCTCTCGATGAATCGGAGGAACGCCGGGTCCTGATCCGCAATCCGCGTCACGGTGAGCGTCGTGCCGACCGGGCAGGTCAGCAGGCTCTCGAGGTGGCGCGGCGTGAGCGCGCCTTCAGCGGTCGGGATCGGATCGCCGTGAGGATCGTGTGTCGGTCTTCCGAGCATTTCGTCGATGCGCTCGATCAGACGCTCGGACACTACGTGTTCGAGCTGCTCGGCTTCGTCATGCACTTCGTCCCAGCGCATGCCCATGACCTGAACCAGAAACAGTTCCACCAGGCGATGCCGACGGAGGACGAGCTTGGCGAGCTTTTCGCCGGCGGCTGTGAGCCGCACGCCACTGTAAGGCTCGTATTCCGCGAGCCCCGACTCCGCCAGCGCCTTCACCATCGTCGTGGCCGTGCCCGGCGTCACGTTCAGCGCCGCGGCCACCTGACCCATCGGCACCAGCCGCGCGTCACTGGTCAGCTGCGACTGACCCTGGTAGATCGCCTTCAGATAGTTCTCGACGGTGCTCGACGGAAGCATCGAAGACTATTATCCATAATCCATGTCGGTCCAGGAGCGGATCGCGACACCGGAAGGAAAGCGGCGGTACGTCCGAACGCTTTTCGCCACGATTGCGGATCGCTACGACCTCATCACGGTCGTCCTGTCGTACGGGCGCGATCGGTCGTGGAAGCGCCGGCTCGTTGATCTGGCTGCTCCCGGGCCGGGCGTACGGGCGCTCGATCTCGCAACCGGAACCGGCGACATCGCATTCGCCGTCGGCGAACGAGCTGGTCGCGTGGTCGGACTCGACGTCACACGACGGATGATCGAGATCGCCAGAGAAAAATCACGCAACGGAGCAGCAGCGCCCGGGAAAGAGCCAGCCTTCCTGGTCGGCGACATGGTGTCGCTGCCGTTTGCGTCCGGCTCGTTCGATCTCGTGACGACCGGCTACGGCCTGCGGAATGTTCCCGATCTGACCGCTGCCGTCGACGAGATCCTTCGAGTCCTGAGACCCGGAGGGCAGGCGTTGTCGCTCGACTTCGATCGCCCGTCGAACGGATTCGTCCGGACGATCTATCTCAGGTATCTCGCGATCGTCGGCGGCGCGCTCGGATGGATTCTGCACCGCGATCCCGACACGTATCGTTACATTCCGGCATCCATTCGCAACTATCCGGGCGCCGCCGGCGTCGCCGCGATGATGCGGGCGCGAGGTTTCTCCGACGTTCGACACTATCCCGTGCTCGGCGGGCTGATGGCGATCCACCACGCGGTCAAGTAACCTGAAATTTAAGATTTAAGATTTAAGATTTAAGATTGGATTTTAGATTTCAGATTGATTTTAGATTTTAGATTGGATGTCGATTGGGGATTGGATGCGGATTGCAGATTGGATGTCGATTGCAGATCGGATGTAGATTTCAGGCTGAATGCAGATTGATACGACGAACTGGTCTGGTGAGGGTTCATTCACGCAAGTGCTGATCGATCGCCTGAAAGAAATCGCGACGATCGATTTCATCCGTGTCGAGAACGCTCCAGCCAGCCGGTCCGAGGCCGACTACAATTTCATCAGCAACGAGATCTACCTGCGGTTTGCGACTGAAACACGGCTCGAGTCGACGCGACGGTTCGGGATCCTGCCGTCCACGCGCGCCGTCACATCCAAAGCGATGACGGTGGCCGGGCTCGAGCAGGCGTTGACCGGGTTGTCCGATGTCGGCGCTCCCGATTATGCCGATGCTGCGATGCTGCAGTATCTGAGGACCGAGCGGGTCGTGCCCGCGTATCAGACGCGCGGCTATAAGCTCGTGGAGCTAGTGAGGTTGTACGAGATTGGCAGCGTTAATGAAGTACCTACGCCGAGCCGACACTGAGCGTGTGCAAGTTCGTGGTGTTCACGGACGGGCGCGTGCAGAAATGTGCACGACGACAACATGAGCCTGGTTCCTTCGCTTCTTCAGGCGATCGTCACAACCGACGGTGAGGCTCTCGTCCTCCATGTCGGCGAGAAGCCGTACGTCGTCACGCCGACGGGGCAGGTGGACCTCGCCACCCGCGGGCTGACCTTCGACGCCGTCGACGGCATCGTCAACGAGATTCTGCCGGTCGAATCGCAGCGCGCCCTCGACGAGTTCGGCGCCGTGCAATACGAGCTGCCTGCAATCGTGGAGTTTCCGGGCGAACAATTCACCATCGTCGCGGCGCGCGGCGGCGACGATCTGTGGGCCGAGATCCGTCGCAAGACCATCCCCGACGAAGACCGTGTGCCGGCGGAGTTGTTCGGTCCAACGGTGGCGACCGTTCACGAAGAGGAGCCGCCTGCCAGGCACGAGGACAACCTCGATGTGCCGGACAGTTCGCAGCTCTGGCCAGGCGCGCAGCGCCCGGCGGAAGTCGAGGCGCCCGCGCCGCGGATGCCGGCCGCACCGAGCCCACCGGTGCCGCCGCCGGCCCCGGCGCGTGCGCAGGTTCGTCCACCGGTTCCGGAGCCGCCTGTGCCACCGGTCGTCAAACCGTCGCTGCCGCTCATTCCGCCACCGCCTCGTGATGCGACACCAGACGCCGTCGCGAGCGTGACGGCGCAGTTGCGAGCCACACCGCCGCAAGAGCCCGAGGCGCCCGCTCCGGCTGCTCCAGTGCAGGCGCCAACGCCCGTCGCCCCTCCGCCGCCCCCCGCGCCGGTGGCGGCGCCGCCGATGGCAGAAGTCCCTGCGCTGGTTGTGCCGCCAACTCCGAGGCCGGCGGCCGTACCGCCGCCACGACCGGTCGCGCCGATCCAGACGCCGGTCCCGCTGGAAGCCAAGGTGGCTGCCGTTCTGCCACCTCTGCCGCCGGTTCAACGAGCACCAGTCGTCGCGCCGCCCCCTCCCGTGTATGCACCGCCGCCGGTGGCCGCGGCCATGCCCGACGCCCCGGCTCCGGTCGTGCCGATCGTGCGCAACCCAATCAGGCCCGATGTGCCGGCACCGCTGGTGGCCGATGCGCTCGGCGGTCTCGATCGCTTGCTGCGGCTCGCGGCCGCACGCGGCGCGTCTACCTTGTATTTGTCGTCGTCGGCGCGGCCCACTCTCCGCGTGGACGGCGACATTCAGTTGATCGAAGGTGCGCCCGCCCTCGGTCCCAACGACGTCGAAGCGCTGATCCTGACGCTGATGCCGGCTCGCAACGCGGAAGCGTTACGCACCGGCGTGACGAGCGAGTGGATCTGCGACGTTCCGGAAGTTGGACGCGTCCGCTGCATGACGTTCAGCGACCATCGCGGTCCTGGCGGCGTGTTCCGCATGATGCCGCTCCGGATGATTTCGGCGGAGCAGCTGAATCTGTCGCGACAGATTCAAGGCCTGGCGATCGAGCCGGAGGGGCTCGTCCTCGTCGCCGGCCCGCGTCAGAGCGGCAAGCGGACGCTGATGTCGGCGCTGGTCGACCTCATCAACCGGATGCGGCGCGACCACGTGATCACGGTTGAAACCGAAATCAACCTGCTCCACGAACGTGTCGGTTCGTTCGTCAGCCAGCGCGAGGTTCGCGGCGGCCGCGAAGAAATGCTGACCGTGGCTCGCGCGGCCTTGCGCGAGGACCCGGACGTGCTCGTGCTCGAGGATGTCCGCACGGCGGGGTTGATGAGCCTCGCCCTCGATGCTGCCGGGTCGGGCCAGCTCGTCATCGGCGGTTTGCCGGCTCACAATGCCAGCGGCGCCATCGATCGCATCATCGATTTGTATCCGCCCGAGAACCGCCGCCAGATTCAGCTTTCGCTTGCGCAGAATCTCCGTGGCGTCGTCGCGCAGGTCCTGCTGAGGAAGCTGACCGGCGGCCGCGTGGCGGCGCGCGAGCTGCTGCTGAACACCGCCGCCGTTCGCGGCGTCCTCGCTGAGGGCCGAACGTCGCAGCTGCCGCAGGCGATCGAGGGCGGACGCCCGTACGGAATGGTGCCGCTCAACGACGCGCTCGTCGGCTTCGTCCAGAGCGGTGCGGTCGACGTACGCGAGGCGTACGAGCGCTCGGCCGATCGCGCCGGCTTCCTCGCGCTCCTGAAGCGCCAGGGTCTCGACACATCGCTCATCGAGCGCGGCGCATAAGCGATCAGCGTTCGACGTACGGTCCCAGTTCTTCCATCACGAACCGAAGCACGTCCTCGTCCGTCAGATCCGCGACCACGCCTTTGCCGATCGGCCGCTCGGACTGCACGACGCGATGGCCCCGGCCGCGGCTGCTGCGGCCCAGCACGTGCGGATGGTCGCCGCTCTCGTCGAGCACCAGCTCGATGTAGTCTTCGGCGTTCTTGTCCGACATGAGCCGGACGCTGCGGCTGGGTGTGAACACATTGAACGTGTAGCCTTCGGCCTTGAGCGCGTTGGCGATCTGGCGGAAGAGAGGCACGGCGATGTCGTCGAGAAACCTCAGGTAGTCTCGCGACGCTTCGTCCATGCGGGTTCGCCGCTCGGACGCCGCCCGCTTCGCGCGGTCAATCGCTCGGAGTACTTCCTTCCGGACGTCTGCGATGTCCATCACACGATGCCTTTGGCGCGCAACGCGCGAACCTGATCGGCAGTCAGTCCGAGGTCGCGCGTCAACACCGCCTCGGTGTGCTGGCCGAGGGTCGGCGGCGCGGTTCTGACGGTCGGGGGTGTCGTTGTCAGCTTCAGCGGCGTGCCGAGCACTTGCAGCGCGCCGATGACCGGATGCTTCACGCTCGTCGTCATCGAGCGTGCGGCAATCTGTGGATCGCTGAACACTTCGCCGAGATCCCGCACCGACCCGCACGGGACGCCGGCCGCCGTGAGATGCTCGATCCAGTGCGCGCGCGCCTTGGCGCGCAGCGTCCGATCGAGAATCGGTTTCAGCTCGGCGTAGCCGGTCACGCGCTGCCGGTTGGTCGCGAATCGCTCTTCGGGCTGCAGGCCCGCCACGGCGCAAAATTTCCGCCACTGATCGTCGTTGCCGACGGCGATCACGAAGTCTCCATCTGACGCGCGAAACGTTTCATAGGGGGCGATGGTCGGGTGCCGGTTGCCAAGACGCACGGGAGCGGCGCCGGTCGCGAAGTAGATGCCCGCCTGGTACGTGAGGAGCGCGGCCACCGAGTCGAGCATCGCGATGTCGACTGCCTGACCGGCGCCGGTGCGTTCGCGCGCGAACAGCGCAGCGGTGATTCCCTGGGCGGCAAACATGCCCGACGCGATGTCGGCGATCGCGACGCCCAGGCGAAACGGCGGACCGTCGGCCGCGCCGGTGATGCTCATGAGACCGCCCTCGCCCTGCATCACCGCATCGTACCCGGGCTCCCGCCGTCGCGGTCCGGTCTGTCCAAAACCCGATATCGAGCAGTACACGAGCCGCGGGTAGCGCGGCCCCAGCGCCGCGTAGTCAAGGCCGAGCTTGGTCAGCGTGCCGGGGCGGAAGTTTTCGACGAGTACGTCCGCCTTCGCGACGAGCCGCTCGAGAATCGCGCGACCCTGCTCGGCTTTGAAATCGATCGTCACGCTCTCCTTGTTCCGGTTGATGCTCAGAAAATACGCGCTCTCGCCCTCGAGAAACGGCGGGCCCCAGCCACGCGTGTCGTCGCCTTTGCCTGGATGCTCGACTTTGATGACACGTGCGCCCATGTCGGCGAGAAGCATTGTGCAGTACGGTCCCGAAAGTACCCGAGTCAGGTCGAGAACGGTGATTCCTTGAAGAGGCGTCATCATAATGGTTGATGCTGGCGTGCGCTTTAATATACTCAGCCTTCGATGAACGTTGAGGATCCGGCAGGCGGCGCCGGACTCGTTCGATCCACGATGACCACTTCTTCGGCGCCGAACCTGGCGCGGATCGCTGCCGGCGAGTTCCTGATGGGCGCATCCGACGGCGACGAGGATGAGCGTCCCGTCCATCGTGTTTTCGTCGACGAGTTCGAGATCGGCCGTTTCCCGGTGACGCAGGATGAGTACGCCCGCTTCGTGCGTGCGACCGGGTATCCCGCGCCGGCCGTTCGCAATCTTCCACTCGTGACCACCGGCGGTCGAGACGGCATGTTCAAAGAGCTTGCCGCGCCGTACATCTGGGACCGCGAGGAACCCCCCGCCGGACACGGCAGCCATCCGGTTGTTCTCATTCGATACGACGACTGCGTGGCGTACTGCCGGTGGCTCTCCGATGAACTCACGCGTGCCGTGCGATTGCCCACCGAAGCGGAGTGGGAAAAGGCCGCGCGCGCGGGGCTCGAAGCACGCCGCTATCCGTGGGGCAACGACATCGATCCGTCGAAGTGTAACTTTCTCAACGACGCGGCCGCGAAAGCGCAGCGTGGCACGAAACCGGCGGGCACGTACGCCCCAAACGACTTCGGACTCTACGACATGGCTGGAAACGTGTGGGAATGGGTATCCGACTGGTACGCGAAGGACTACTACGTCTCGAGCCCTTCACGCGACCCCAACGGTCCGCCCACCGGCGCGACCCGGATCGTGCGCGGCGGATCGTGGGTCAATGACGACGTCGAGATGCTGCGTTGCGGCTATCGCCACAAAGTGCCGCACGATACCTACGCATACAGCATCGGCTTCCGGATTGTCTGCAACCCGGTGACATGACTGCCCGCGCGCTCACTTCCGAAGACTACGTCAAAGCCCGCCGGCTGTTGATGCGGCGCGATCCGCTCCTGGCGGCGACGATCAAACAGATCGGGCCGTGCGGACTCGCCGCTCGTCAGCACACCGACCACTTGACCGCGCTCGTGCGCGCCATCGTCGGCCAGCAGTTGTCGGGAAAGGCCGCTGCGACGATCTTCGAGCGCTTTCGCGCGCTGTTTCCCGGCAGCGTGATCAGCGCGCCCGGTATTTCCGCGCTCGACGACGCGACGCTGCGAGGCGCCGGCCTGAGCGGTCAGAAAGTGAGCTACCTGAGAGATCTTTCCGCACGTATTGCAGACGGGCGGTTGAAGCTGGACGAATTGGACTCGCTTGTCGATGAAGAGGTGATTGAACGGCTCGTTGCCGTCAAGGGCTTCGGCCGGTGGACCGCCGAGATGTTTCTGATGTTCCGGCTGCATCGTCCCGATGTGCTGCCGGTGGCGGACCTCGGGATCATGAAGGCGATGCAGACGATCTACCGGCTTCGCGCGCGTCCCAAGCCGGCGAAGATGTTGAAGATCGGCGAGGCGTGGCGGCCCTATCGATCGGTGGCAAGCTGGTATCTGTGGCAGAGCCTGGCCACGGTCAAGTCATCAGCAACCAGGCCTTCAACCAAAGCAGACAATAGCCGGCGACGATCGCGATAAGCGTCCCGCGTTCGCTGAACAGCGTCTCAGGCCAGGAAAATCTGGCGCCCGGCTGCGCCGACGCGGCAGCTTGCGTCGCGCGACTGCCGGGCATCCATCGCGGCACGCTCGAAACGTACGCCCGATAGGGATCCCCGATTCGCCCTTCGAGCAGCCGTTCCTCCCACCGCACGATGGCGTGATACTCGAAGGCGAGCACGAGCACGACGATCGGCAGCAGCCAGACCAGTCCCGCGCTGATCGTGAAGCCTACCCACAGCGCGAAGTTACCGATGTAGAGCGGGTTCCGCGTGTAGCCAAACGGACCCGTCGTGACGAGTGGGCCGAGCCGCTCGCTTCGCGTCCGCGAAACGGCGCCGATGTGCCGAACGGCCCAGAGCCGCAGCCACTCGCCCGCAATCACAACCATCACGCCAATCCAGACGAGGAATGAAGGCCGCGCCGAGGCCGGAATGAGCAACAGGGCAGCAGCGATCGGAAGCGGAAGCCAGGTTCGGTGGCGAAATAACCAGTTGCCAATGTCAGAGGCTCCCAAGGTGAGATGAGAATATGAGGATTTGAGGATTTGAGAATCTATTTGAGGGTCCTCCTCAGATGTGACGTGTGGTGTAATATAGGACCGTTAAGGTCGCATATCAACGGATGGCTTCTCAGGCGACGAATTCGGTCACAACCGCGAGTCCCGGGCCGTCGGCGTCCTCAGTGCTCGACTTGATTGGCCGGACGCCACTTGTCCGGCTGCGCCGTTTCGAGCGCGAAACGCCGGGCGTCGAGTTGTACGCCAAGGCTGAATGGCAGAATCCGGGCGGATCCGTCAAGGATCGAGCGGCCGCGCGGATGATTGCCGACGGCGAGGCGTCGGGGGCGCTGCGTCCGGGTCTGACGATTGTCGACGCGACATCCGGAAACACTGGGATCGCTTACGCCATGATTGGCGCTGCACGCGGGTACCCGATCAAGCTCTGCCTGCCCGAGAATGCGAGCCCCGAGCGCAAGTTGATCTTGAAGGCGTTCGGCGCAGAGCTCGTCCTGACGGATCCGCTCGAGGGCACGGACGGCGCCATCCGTGAAGTCCGGGCAATGGTTGCCGAACAGCCGGACCGGTACTTTTATCCAGATCAGTACAGCAACGATTCCAATTGGCGGGCACACTTCGACGGAACCGGTCCTGAAATCATCGAACAGACCAGCGGCCGGATTACGCACTTCGTGGCCGGCCTGGGAACCAGCGGCACGTTCATGGGCACCGGCCGAGCGCTTCGCCGCTTCAACTCGTCGGTCAAGCTGATCTCGTTTCAGCCCGACTCGCCGTTTCACGGACTGGAAGGGCTGAAGCACATGGCGACGGCGATGGTGCCGAAGATCTACGATCCGTCGCTCGCGGACGAAAATTTCGGCGTGTCGACTGAAGAGGCACATCGGATGGTGCGGCGGCTGGCGCGGGAAGAGGGGCTGCTCGTCGGCATCTCAGCCGGCGCGGCGCTTGCGGCGTCGCTTCAAGTGGCGCGCCGGATCGGCCAGGGTGTACTCGTCACCGTGTTTCCGGACGGCGCGGAAAAGTATCTGTCCGAATCCTTCTGGACGGCCGATGAGTGAGCGGCAGGTTTCAATGCTCCAGGCCGGCGTGGCGCGCGCGATACGGCGACACGGCCAGGAGACGTATCCGCATGAGTGCTGCGGCGCGCTGGTGGGAGTCAACGGGCGAGTGACCGCCGCCGTTCCGCTGCCGAACACGACCGAAGAAGGACCGCGCCGCCGTTTCCTGGTGCGGCCGGCTGATTACCGACTTGCCGAGAACAGCGCGACGGAGCTCGGCGGCGAGCTGCTCGGGTTTTATCACTCGCATCCCGATCATCCCGCCCGGCCGTCGCAATACGATCTCGATCACGCGTGGCCGAACTTCGCCTATGTGATCGTTGCGGTGACGTCCGGTGTGGCGCGCGAGATGACCGTCTGGTTTCTGAAAGAGGACCGCTCCAGTTTCGACGAGGGAACGCTCAATGGCGACGAGAATCCTGATCCCAACCCCGCTCCGGCCGTACACCGATAAGAAGGACGCGGTCGAGGCCGAGGGCAGAACGGTCGGCGAGCTGCTCGCCGATCTGACGAAGAGGCACAGCGGGCTGAAGGCCCATCTTTACAACGAGCAGGGGAAGCTGCGGAGCTTCGTCAACGTGTACGTCAACGACGAAGACATCCGTTATCTCCAGAAAGAGCAGACGCCGGTCTCGGCGGGCGACACGATCAGCATCATCCCGTCGGTCGCGGGCGGCGATCCAACCGCGGACACGCCGGTGCGCCGCGAGACGAGCCGGCCGGAAGGGGAGTTGCCGCAGCTCTCGAACGATGAAATCAAGCGTTACAGCCGCCATCTGATCATGCCGGAAGTCGGCATGGATGGTCAGCGCAAGCTGAAGGCGGCGAGCGTGCTCTGTATCGGCGCCGGCGGACTCGGATCGCCGGCGGCGATGTATCTCGCGGCGGCTGGAGTCGGGACGATTGGCCTCGTCGATTTCGACGTCGTCGACTTCAGCAACCTGCAGCGTCAGATCATTCACGGCACGCCCGACGTCGGGCGATCGAAGCTCGCGTCGGCCAGGGATCGCTTGCACGGCATCAATCCGCACGTCGACATTCAAACCTACGAAACGGCGTTATCGTCGCAGAACGCGTTGAAACTCTTCGAGCCGTACGACGTGATCCTCGACGGCACCGACAATTTCCCGACGAGATATCTCACCAACGACGCGTGCGTGCTGCTCGGAAAGCCGAACGCCTACGGCAGCATCTTCCGCTTCGAAGGTCAGGCGTCGGTCTTCGCGACGAAAGACGGGCCGTGCTACCGGTGTCTCTATCCTGAACCGCCGCCGCCCGGCCTCGTGCCGAGCTGCGCCGAAGGCGGCGTGCTCGGCGTGCTGCCGGGAATCATTGGAGTGATTCAGGCCACCGAGGCGATCAAGCTCGTCACCGGCATCGGCGAGCCGCTCATCGGACGCTTCCTTATTTACGATGCGTTGCGGATGCGTTTCCGCGAGCTGAAGCTGAAGAAGGATCCGGATTGCCCGGTGTGCGGCACGCATCCGACAGTGACGAAACTGATCGATTACCAGGAGTTCTGCGGCATCCATCCAGCCGCGCCGGAGTCGACGACCGTGAGCACACCGGGGAATGCGCTCGAGATCACGTCCGTTGAGCTGAAACAGCGGCTCGACCGCGGAGACAAGCTGACGCTCGTCGATGTGCGTGAGCCGAACGAATATCAGATCAACCGGATTCCGGGCACCGTCCTGATTCCGCTGGGGGATGTACCTCGTCGGTACGCCGAGCTCGACAAGGACGCCGAAATCGTCGTGCACTGCAAGATGGGGGGAAGAAGCGCGAAAGCAGCCGATTTCCTGCGATCGGTGGGGTTCAAGCGCGTCCTGAACCTCAAGGGCGGAATTCTCGACTGGATAGATAAGGTTGATCCAAGTCAGCCGAAATACTAAACTAGGACCAACTCGGTCGGATATGTAGGGAATGCTAAGACTCTCGAAAAAAGCCGATTACGCGCTCATGGCCATGAAGCACCTGGCCTTGCGGGCCGACAACGGGTCGTCGAGCGCCCGCGAGATTGCCGAGGCGTACGACATTCCGATCGAGCTGCTCGCCAAGGTGCTCCAACGTCTCGTCCGTCGGGGCCTGCTGGCGTCGCAGCAGGGAACGCGGGGCGGCTACCAGCTGGCGCGTGTGCCGACGGACATTTCGGTGGCCGACGTGATTCAAGCCATCGACGGGCCTGTGACCGTCACGGCCTGTACGACTGACGAGGGCACGTGCGAGCAGTTTGCGAAGTGCAACGTGAGAGATCCGCTCTGGCGGGTGCGTGAGCGGATCCTGTCGGCGCTCGGTGAATGCACGATCGCCGAACTGGCGGCCGATTCGCCGCCGGCGACGAGGACCACGCGCGCGGCGGTCCTGCATTCGCACCTGTAGTGCGGACCATACAGATCCGCTGAACACGTGTAGTGCGGACGTTCAGGTCCGCTGGGAAAACAATGGCGATCAAACTGCCGATTTACATGGACTATCACGCCACGACGCCGGTCGATCCGCGCGTCGTCGAGGCGATGGTGCCGTACTTCACGAAACAGTTCGGCAACGCAGCGAGTCGAAACCACCCGTTCGGCTGGGAAGCCGAAGAGGCGGTGGAGAAGGCCCGCAAGCAGGTGGCCGATCTCATCGGGGCGAACGCGAAGGAAATCGTGTTCACGAGCGGCGCCACCGAATCCGACAACCTCGCGATCAAAGGCGTCGCCGAGATGTATCGGGAGAAGGGAAACCACATCATCACGTGCGTCACCGAGCACAAGGCGGTGATCGATACGTGTAAGCGGCTCGAGAAGGAGGGCTACCGCGTCACCTATCTTCCGGTGGGCAAGGACGGCCTGATAAACGTCGACGAGCTCAAGGCCGCAGTCACCGACAAGACGATTCTCATCACGATCATGACGGCCAACAACGAGATTGGCGTCATACAGCCGATTGCCGAAATCGGCGCGATCGCGAAGGAGAAGGGGATTCTGTTCCACACCGACGCCGTGCAGGCGGTCGGCAAGATTCCGTTCAACGTCAACGATCTCAAGGTCGATCTGGCGTCGATCAGCGCGCACAAGATGTACGGACCGAAGGGCGTTGGTGCGCTGTATGTCCGGCGCCGCAATCCGCGCGTTCTGCTGTCGCCACTCATCGATGGCGGCGGCCATGAGCGCGGCATGCGCTCCGGCACCCTGAACGTACCGGGCATCGTCGGATTCGGGAAGGCCGCCGAGTTGTGCAAGCAGGAGATGACGTCGGACACGGCGCGCCTGAGCGCGCTGATCGCGCGTCTCAACCAAGGACTGCACGAAGGGCTCGACGAGATTTACATCAACGGGTCGATCGAGCACCGGTTGCCGCACAACCTGAACATCAGCTTTGCGTATGTCGAAGGCGAGTCGCTGCTGATGGGCATCAACGACGTGGCGGTTTCGTCGGGGTCAGCGTGCACCTCGGCCAGTCTCGAGCCGTCTTATGTTCTGAAGGCGCTCGGTGCGGGCGATGACCTGGCGCACTCGTCGATCCGATTCGGGCTCGGTCGCTGGACGACGGAGGAAGAAGTCGACTACGTCGTGAAGAAGTTGATCAACGTCGTGACGCGGCTTCGCGAGATGTCACCGCTCTACGAGCTCGCGAAAGAAGGCGTCGATTTGTCGACGATGCAGTGGGAAGTTCACTGATTCCGCGATTGAAGATTGAAGATTTTGGATTTCAGATTGGCGAGTGGATTACGTAGTGTCCGGCTTTAGCCGGACTTGAGGAGACATCGCAATGGCGTATTCGAACAAGGTGATCGACCACTACGAGAACCCGCGCAACGTCGGCTCGCTGCCGAAAGACGATCCGAATGTGGGCACCGGGCTCGTCGGCGCGCCGGAGTGCGGCGACGTCATGAAGCTCCAGGTCAAGGTCAACCCGCAGACCGGGGTCATCGATGACGCGAAATTCAAGACGTTCGGCTGCGGGTCGGCGATTGCGAGCTCGAGCCTGGCGACCGAATGGCTCAAGGGCAAGACGGTCGATCAGGCGCTGGCGATCAAGAACACCGACATCGTGACCGAGCTGAGCCTGCCGCCGGTGAAGATTCACTGTTCGGTGCTCGCCGAGGACGCGATCAAGGCGGCGATCAACGACTACAAGAAGAAGCAGGGTTCGGGAAAGGCCGCCGAGGAGCAGACGCAGCCGATAGCGTGACGATCGGCGATCTGGTGATTGTCGATTGTCGGTTCATTGCGCGATTGATGGTCGATGAATCGCCGATCAACAGATCGGAAATCGCAAATGCAGTGATGTAGTGCGGGCCTTGAGGTCCGCCTGACGAAGAATGATTCAAATCTCGGAAACCGCAGCACGCAGAATCCGGACGTTGATGGCCAAGCAGGGCATCGAGGATGGTGGCCTGCGCGTCGGGGTCAAGGGCGGCGGATGTTCGGGCCTCAGTTACACGTTCGCGTGGGAGAAGCAGGCACGCCTCGGCGACGAAGTGTTCGAAGGTCCTGAAGGCGCGAAGCTTTTCGTGGACAAGAAGAGCCTGCTCTATCTGAACGGAACCGTTCTCGACTACGACATGAATCTCATCAGCAAGGGATTCGTCTTCAACAACCCGAACGCAAAAACGACTTGCGGCTGCGGCAGCTCGTTCGGGGGGTGACGGTTCAGCGTTCACGGTCTGAACCCTGAACGCGCACGTCTCTTATGCCCTCAGAAGCCACGGCGCCCGTTGTCCAGATTTGCCGGAACTGCGGCGGAGGAGCCGCCGTCGACGTGCACTTCTGCCCGCAGTGCACGAAGATCCTGGCGCTCGGCCGCCGCGGCGACTACTTCAGTTTTCTGGGGCTCCCGCGCAAGCTGCAGATCGAGACGGCGACGCTCGAGCGGAACTTTCGCGCGCTCAGCCGCCAGTTCCATCCGGATTATTTCTACAACGCCTCGCCGGCCGAGCGGCGGGCCAGTCTCGAGCGGTCGTCGTACTTGAACGATGCGTATCGGACGCTCAAGGAGCCAATCGCGCGCGTGGAGTACCTGCTGGAGCTGGAAGGCATGGGCACGGCCGGTCCGGCGGAATCGTCGCGGCAGGTGCCGCCAGGGCTGCTCGAGAAGGTGTTCGCGCTCAACGAGGAGCTGGACGAGATTCGCGAGGCCCGGGCGAGCGGGTCGGCGGTGGACGAGCTGAAAAAGCGGCTCGAGCGGGCGCGCGAGCCGATCGAAGCGATACGCGTGGCGCACGAGGAGCAGCTGCAGGAACTATCGGCGCAATGGGACGCTTCTCTCGGTTCCCACGCGAGCGAAGCCCAGCGGCGCGAAGTACTCACGGCACTGCGCGAACGGATGCTCGAGCGCAACTACATCAATAACCTGCTCGCCGGGATCGAGCGGGAGATGAACGCGTGATCGTCACCAGGAACACTGAAGACACAATCGACTCGGCGCTGACATGAGCAAAGTCGTTGGAATTGATCTGGGCACGACGAACAGCCTGGTCGCGTTCGTGAAAGACGGCCAGCCGGTCGTGATCCGCGACAGGAGCGGCGATGGCCTCGTGCCGTCGGTCGTCTCGGTGTCGCCCGAGGGCACGGTGTTTGTCGGGCGCGAGGCCCAGCGACGTCTCCTCACCGACGCGAGCCGCACTGTGTATTCCGTGAAGCGGTTCATGGGCAAGGGCGTCGAGGACGTGGGAGGCGAGGCGCGGCACTTTCCGTTCCGCGTCGGCGCGTCGCGCGAGGCCAAGGACGGCGTCGTGAGGATTGGACTCGGCGACCGTGAATACACTCCTCCCGAAATCTCGGCGTTCATCCTCCGGGACCTGAAGCATCGGGCGGAAGAATTCTTCGCAGCTCAGGGTGAGCCGGATTCAGAAGTCGATCGCGCCGTCATCACCGTGCCGGCGTACTTCAACGATGCGCAGCGAACGGCGACGCGCGATGCTGGTCGAATCGCCGGCCTCGACGTCCTGCGGATCATCAACGAACCGACTGCGGCGTCGCTCGCCTACGGTCTGGACAAGCGCCATACGGGTCTCATTGCCGTGTACGACTTTGGCGGCGGCACCTTCGACATCTCCATCCTGCGGGTCGAGGACGGCGTGTTTCAGGTCCTCGCGACCAATGGCGACACGCACCTGGGCGGCGACGACATCGACCTGCTCTTGACCGAACGCGTGCTCGCCGATCTCGAATCACCCGGGAATGCGGGGTCCGGCTTTAGCCGGACTGGCGAGATCGTCCAGCACATCCGCAAGGCCGTCATCCAGGCAAAGCACGAACTCTCCGACCGCGAAGAGACGGAGATCGTGATTGCGGCGCACACCGGGCCGGCGTACTCCCGACGTCTTACCCGCGCCGATTTCGATGCGTTGATCCGGCCAATCGTCGACCGCACGCTGGAGCCCTGCCGCCGAGCCCTTGCCGATGCGGAACTCGATGGCTCGAAAATCGACGAGGTCGTGCTGGTCGGAGGCTCGACGCGCATTCCGCTGGTGCGCCGTTTGGTCGGCGAGCTCTTTGGCAAAACGCCGCACAGCGAGCTCAATCCCGATGAAGTCGTTGCGCTCGGGGCCGCGGTCCAGGCCGACATCCTGGTCAGCGGCAACCGCGACATGCTCCTGCTCGACGTCACTCCGCTCTCGCTCGGCATCGAGACGATGGGCGGCGTGACCTCGAAGATCATCATGCGGAATTCGACCATTCCCGCGACCGGCAGCGAGATGTTCACGACCGGCGTCGACAACCAGACGGCGGTGGACATCCACGTGCTGCAGGGCGAGCGCGAGCTCGTCGGTGACAACCGCTCGCTGGCGCGCTTCAAGCTGCGCGGCATCCCGCCGATGCCTGCCGGCCTGCCACGAGTCCAGGTCCAGTTCCAGATCGACGCCAACGGGATCCTCAGCGTCACCGCGACCGAGCTGCGGACCGATGTCGCGCAGTCGATCGAAGTCAAGCCCTCGTACGGCTTGACGGACGAGCAGGTCGAGCAGATGCTGCTCGATTCGTTCGAACACGCCGAAGCCGACTTCGCGGCGCGGCTGCTGATCGAGGCGAAGAACGAAGCCGAATCGGTGCTGATGCACACCGAGAAGACGATGCGATCGGCGGAATACGCGGAGATCGCGAAGACCGAGTTCACGCTCGGCGAGCAGAAGCGCATCGAGCAGGCGCTCGCCGGCTTGAAGCACGTGCTGACTTCCTCGGATCGCGAAGCGATCCAGCAGTGGACCCATGCGCTCAACGACGCGACCAAGCATCTGGCCGAGATCATGATGAACCGGTCGGTGCAGGCGGCGCTGTCGGGTAGAAACGTCAACGACATCTAGTTCCGGACGCCGGTATGCCCAAGGTCACTTACATCATCGACGGCGAGGCGACGACCATTGAGTTCGAGCACGGCAAGCTGCCGTACTCGCATCACGGCAAGCCCGAGTCGTTTCTCGACGTCGCGAAGAATCACCACGTGCCGCTCGAGCACGCCTGCGGCGGCAGCTGCGCCTGCACGACGTGCCACGTCATCATCCGCGAGGGCGCGCGGAACCTGAGCGAGATGCAGGACGACGAGGCGGACCGGCTCGACACCGCCTGGGATCTGCAGACCGAGTCGCGGCTGGGCTGCCAGGCGGTCATCAAAGGCGACGTGGTGTGCGAGCTGCCGATGTACACGCGGAACTACGTCCAGGAAGGCGGCGGCATCCAGCTTGGCAAGTCCGACCGGAAGGACGGCAAGTCGGGGGAGGTCAGGCCGTGAAGTGGACAGATTCGGAAGACATCGGCATCGCGCTCGCCGACAAATTCCCGGACGTCGATCCGTTGACGCTTCGTTTCACCGATCTCCGCGAGCGGGTCCTCGCCCTCGAGGATTTCGACGACGACCCCAAGACGTCGAACGAACCGAAGCTCGAAGCGATTCAGATGGCGTGGTACGAGGAGTTCAAAGAACAGGCTTAAAGTAAAAAGTTTGACTTTTGACTTTTCAGGTTCTTAGCTTCGACTCGACGTCCGCCGGTATGTAGTGGACGTACGCGTTCAGCAGCGTGATCGCCTCGGCTTTTTCGTCGATATCCGCTGCCAGCACATCCCTGAGCGATACCATCCCAGCCAATCGTCCCTGATCGAGCACGATGAGGTGGCGCACCCGCGCCTGCTGCATCCTCGCCAGGCAGGCTTCGTAGCTCTCCGACACTTCTGCGACGACGAGCTCGGTCGTCATCACGTCGCGGACGGCGGTGGCCGCGGGATTGCGGTCAACGGCTACCACGCGCGTGAGAATATCGCGCTCGGAAAACACACCCACGAGCCGATCGCCCTCGACGACCGGCACTGCGCCGATGTTGCGCCCGGCCATCACACGCGCGGCGTCGGCAATGGACTGAGACGGGTCGACGACAACGGTCTCGCGATCGCCGATGATCGCTTTGATCGATTTCATGGCCTCGACCTCCTTTCGCGATTCTACGCCTCGCTCGGCCGCCGGGAGCTCAGGCATCGAAAAAAAAGGTGCTACACTCGCCCGATGACGGTCCGCGGCATGTTCCGACCGGGCATGCGCGCTTACATCATCCCGCTCGTCGCGGGCATCGTGCTGGTGGTCAGCGCGTTTCTACCGTGGGTCATCGTCGGCGAAGTGACGCTGCGCGGCGTGCCCGATACGATGGCCTTGTGGGTCGTCGGCCTCGGCGCCGTGGCCGCGCTGCTGGCCACCCTCAGCTTGATTACCCGCAGGAATTCACGCCATCCGCTGCTGCTCGTCGGCCTGATTGCGTTCGGGATCATGTTTCTGTCGTGGCGGATCGTCCCACGGACGGTAGCCGATCGCGCGCTGCGCCGATCGCAGGCGATTGCCATCGTCGAAGGCGGCCCGCTCGGCGAGGCCCCGCTCACGCAGGTGGGCAGCGGTATTTATCTGGGACTCATTGCCGCGGTCGCGATCATCGGCTTTGGTCTGACGATCGTCGTCAAGCGCGCTTCGCACGCCTACGTGATCACCGATCCCAACGACGACGTCGAGTAGCGGGGCATTGAGCGTCGGGATGCGGATTCTCATCGTCGCGGCGACCGCTCAGGAAGTGGATCCGCTCGTTGCCCGTTGTCGCGACCTCGCCGTGGCGGATTCGATCGTCAGAAAGTGTGTTTACGGCGGGCATGCGGCAGACATCCTGGTGACCGGCGTCGGAATGGTTGCGACCGCGGCCTGGTGTTCGCGCGCGCTGTCGGAGGCACGATACGAACTGGCGCTGAACGTCGGCCTGTGCGGCACCTTCGATCGTTCGATCGACCTTGGCACTGTGGTTCACGTGACCTCCGATCGCATCGTCGAGCTCGGCGCGGAGGACGGCGAACGTTTCTTACCGATTGAGGAGCTCGGACTCGGCGGCGGCAGTGCGCCCGCCGTGTCCGGCGCGCTGGTCAACCCGGCGCCCCCGGCGAACGGGGTCCTCAGCCGCCTGCCGGCCGTGACCGGCATCACCGTCAACACCGTGCATGGAAGCGAACAGTCGATCGCCAGAGTCGTCGAGCGATTCAGGCCTCAGGTCGAGAGCATGGAGGGCGCGGCTTTCATGTACGCGTGCATGATTCACAACCTGCCGTTTGCGCAGGTTCGCGCCGTGTCGAACCTGGTCGAGCGACGCAATCGTACGGCATGGCGCATCCCCGAAGCGATCGAGCGCCTCGGCGCCGAGACCCTGCGGATCCTCGGAGCGCTATGAGGCTCGGCCTTGGCGTCTCTCCCTGCCCGAATGACTGCTTCATGATCGATGCGATCGTCAATCGCCGTATCGATCTCGAGGGGTTCGAGTTTTCGCTGCATCTGGCCGACGTCGAAGCGCTGAACCGCTCCGCGTTTTCGGGGCAGGCCGACATCACCAAGCTCAGTTATCACGCCTACGCCTACTGCGCCGATCGCTACGTGGCGCTCGATGCCGGCAGCGCGCTCGGCCGGAACTGCGGTCCGATCCTGATCTCGAAGCGCAGCATCTCGAAAGACGAAGTAGCCGCTGGGAAGCTGAAAATCGCGATTCCTGGAAAGTTCACGACCGCGAACTTCCTGCTCGGGCTCGCGTTTCCCGCCGCGCTGGACAAGACCGAGCTGGTGTTTTCGGACATTGAATCCGCGCTGCTGGACGGACGCTACGACGCCGGCCTCATCATCCACGAAAATCGCTTCACCTATGAGGCCAAGGGGCTGAAAAAGATCGTTGACCTTGGCGAATTCTGGGAAGCGGAAACCGGCCAGCCGATTCCACTTGGTGCAATTGTCGTCAGGCGTTCGCTTTCCGACGCTGTCAAGCAGACCGTAAACCGCGTCCTTCGCCGGAGCGTGGAGTATGCGTTCGCCAACCGCACCGCCAGCCTGCCGTTTGTCCGCGAGCACGCTCAGGAAATGAGCGAAGACGTGATGTACAAGCACATCGACTTGTACGTGAATGCGTACTCCGTCGATCTCGGGGCCGAGGGGCGTCGTGCGGTGGAGACGCTGTTCGCGCGCGCCGCCGCCCACCGCCTCATTCCCTCAGTGAGGGACCCCCTGTTTCTTTCTTGAGTCTCGCGTGGATCTGCTGCACGCCCTCGGTCAGGCTGGCCGGTCCGGGCTGCAGGATGTAGGTCGACTTGATTTCAAAAATGCGCCCATCGCGCACGGCGCTGACCTGATCCCAGCCGCCGCGGTTGCGGATGCGGTCCACGTTGACGCGCTTTCCACACCACGACGCAAACACGATCTCCGGATCGCGCTTCGCAACGTCCGCCGGATCGACGATTCGATCGCGAGCAAGCCTGCCGCCGAGTAGCTCGGGGAAGATCGGCACACCGCCGGCAATCTCCACCAACTCTTCGACCCAGCGGATCCCGGAGATCAGCGGATCATCCCACTCCTCGAAAAACGTTCGCAGTCGGCGCGGGAACTGCGCCGCCGCCTGACGAATGTCGTCGAGCCCGGCGGCCAGGCGGTCGGCGAGGCCCTCGGCCCGCGCCTGACGGCCGATCAGGCCGCCGAGCATCCGGATCATCTGCAGGATTTCCGCGACGCTGCGCTGATTGAACGTCACCACCGCGATGCCTCGCCGCACGAGCTCGGATGACAGATCGGCCTGGAGATCTGAAAAAGCCAGCACGAGATCCGGCTCGAGCGCCTGAATCTTGTCGAACCGGGCGTTGACGAACGCCGACACCTTCGGCTTCTGGCGCGCCTCGGGCGGCCGGACCGTGTAACCGGAGACGCCGACGACCCGATCGCCCTCGCCAAGCAGATAGAGCGTTTCAGTGGTTTCTTCGGTCAGACAGACGATACGTTGCGGGTACGTGCCCATTTGTCCGTAGCCGTCTCGTAGTGCGGACCTTCAGGTCCGCCGTACACCGTAGTGCGGACCCTCAGGTCCGCCGTACACCTTCCGCCGCACCGATGACCCGCGCTGGATCACCTAACAGCAGATCCGCGAAGACGAAGCCATCGCGCTCGACGACCACTCCTGATTCGACCGGAATCGCTCTGCTGAACATCGGACCGCGATACGCGAAGCTGTGAAACTCACCCCGCTCGCCACACGGATCGATCGACGGCGGCAGATCGCGAAGAAGCTTCGCGTCGAACTCGCGTCCTGCGAACGACCGGTCCAGAACTTTCGGATTGATGCACGTGAGTCGCGCACCAAGTCCGGCGTCAACCATCTCGCGTGCGAGGACCGCCGTGTCGGATCCAAACAACGGAAAGATCGGCGTGAGCCCGGTGCCGGCGAGTCGCTCCTCGCGATACCGTCGCACGTCTTCGAGAAACAGATCGCCGAAGGCCATGTGCGTGATGCCTTGCTCGACCGCACGCCTTACTGCCGACGCCATCGCCCGCTCGTACACCTCATTCGGGCAGGGCGAGGGAATCGGAATCTGCCACAACGGTAAGCCGAGCGCTTGGGCCTGCGCCTGCAGCAACTCGATGCGCACCGCGTGCATGGCCACGCGTCCAAACACCTCGTTGACTGTCGTCAGCACACCGACCAGCTCGACATCCGGCCGCTGCCGCAGCACGTGCACGAGCCACGCACTGTCCTTGCCGCTGCTCCACGAGACGAGCGTTCTCATGGCCGCGGCAGAGACGCGAGCGCTCCCGGATGGAGAGCTTCCGCGAGCCGGCGCGCCGCGTTCACGATCCGCGGCCCGGGCACGACGAACTCATCTCCGACGAGCAGGTAGAGGCGGTGATTGCGGACCGCTGGAATCGACGGAAGCGTCTTCCACACCGAAAGCTCCTGATCGATGTTGACGGCCCTCCGATCGTCACCGTATCGCAGCTCGACGATCGCATCGGGTCGGCGCGCCAGCAGCATTTCCGTGCTGGCCTGCACCGACTGTTGTTTGATGTCGGCAAAAGCGTTCTCGCTTCCGGCAACGTCGAGGAGATCCGAGAGAAAACCGTAGCCGCCGCTCGCGAGCACGCCGCGGAGCGTGCCAGGCTCGCGCCCGAAGATGAGCATCGTCTTCAACCGCGGCCGTCCGGCGACCGCCCTCCGAATATCGGCGAGCGACTGCTCCATGCCGGCGGCCACGCGTTCCGCGCTCTCCGCCGCGCCGATGCGCGCGCCAATCGCCCGGATCGTCTGCATGATGTCGGGCATGGCACGGTGCTCGTACGAGTAGTACGGTACGCTCGCACGATCGAGCCGCGCTCGTAAGTCGCTTTGCGTCGCGTAAAGGATCACGAGATCAGGACGCAGCGCGAGGATTCGTTCGGTGTCCGGATCGAGCAGGCCCCCGACGCGCGGCAGCTTGTCGACCTCTGGCGGGAAGCGGTCGTAATTGCCGGCGCCTACCAGCCGATTGCCAGCGCCCATCGCGAACAGCATCTCGGTCGTCGCCGGAATCAGCGACACGATTCGTGCCGGCGGTGGACCGGACGGCTGCGCCGCACCAGCGAGGCTCATCGCCACCAGGGCGAGCGTCGAGACGACCAGCGTTTGCAGGATGCGCTTCAGGCGCGGCGGAGCAGCAGCCATAAGAAGAACGGCCCTCCAAGAATCGCGGTCACGACGCCGACCGGCACCTCGATCGGCGAGAACAGCGTTCGCGCGATCAGATCGCAGACGATGAGGAACGACGCGCCGAACAACGCGGAGCCGGGAAGCACGAGACGGTGATCCGATCCGATCATCAGCCGGACCATGTGGGGCACGATGATTCCGATGAATCCCACCGGTCCGCTGATCGATACCGCCGCGCCCGTGGCGAGCGACGCGCCGAACAGCGCTGCGCGCTCGGTACGGAACACGTCAACGCCACGTGCGGCCGCGGCATCGGCCCCCAGACTGAGCAGATCGAGCGCACGCGGCAGAGTGGCGCACACCGCGCCGGCTGCGACGAGCAACGGAACGACCGCGACGATCGGCGTGTACCCGCCGATGTCGAGCATCCCCATCAGCCACCGCACCATGCGAAGTGTGTCGGTGAAGTCGGCGAGATACTGCGTGAACATGATCAGCGCCGAGAAAAACGCCGTCATCGTCACGCCGGCCAGCAGTAATACGGTCGTCGAGAGTCCGCGGCGCCGGGCGGTGGCCAGCGCGTAAACGATCCCGAGCGCACCGAACGCGCCGGCGAGGCTCGCCAGGGGAATCGACGAATAACCGCCGACCGAGACGTCGAGGTGAAACGTGATCGCGACCATCGCGCCGAGCGCCGCGCCCGCAGACACGCCCAGGGTGTCTGGCGTCGCCAGGGGATTTCTGAACAGCGCCTGAAACACGACTCCCGCCACGGCAAGTGTGCCGCCGACAACGGCCGCCGCAAGAACTCGCGGGAAGCGCGCGATGAAGAAAATCTGCGCGTCGACGTTGTCTGCAAACGGAATCGTCCGATCGAAGACCCGGGCGATCGAAATCGGTGTCGAGCCGATGAGCGGCGCAGCCAGAGCCACGACTGCCAGCAGCGTCCCGAACCCCGCGAGGACTGCGACGATGCGGGCGCGGACGGGCTTCACCGAACGGTCCTCGCGAGCGGCGTGACGACCAGATGCCCTGCTCGCGGGTGCAGCTGGACGTCGGCTTCGACGCCGTAGAGCGCCAGGACGGACTCAGCATTCAGCACGTCCTTCGTGGGACCGCAGGCCAGTACGCGTCCTTCACGAAGCAGCACGAGGGTCTCACACATCGCGGCGGCAAAATTCAGGTCGTGAGTCGACAGAACCATTGTCACGCCCTGCTCCCGGTTGAGCCGGGCGAGCAGCGACTGGACCTCGAGCTGGTGGCCGACGTCGAGCGAGGCGGTCGGCTCGTCGAGCAACAGCAATTCCGCGCTTTGCGCCAGAGCGCTCGCGATGACGACGCGCTGCTTCTCGCCGCCACTGAGCGTGCTGAACAGACGATCCTCGAACGCGCTCGTGCCGGTCGACTCGAGCGCCCGCCGCGCGATCGAGAAGTCGGACGGACCTTCGAGCACGAACGGACCGAGATGGGCAAAGCGCCCCATCAGCACGATATCCAGCACCGTGAAGTCGAACGTCGAATGCGTTTCCTGCGGCACCATGGCGATCCGCTGGGCGAGCTGACGACGGTCGAATTGCGCAATCGGCACGTCGTTCAGTTGGACGGTGCCCGACTGCGGCATCAGAATGCCCGCGATGATGCGCAGCAGCGTCGTTTTCCCGGATCCGTTCGGGCCGAGCAGTCCGACAGTTGCCCCGCGTTCCACCTCCATCGAGACGCGATCCAGGACGAGTCGCGTCTCACGCCCGCGGCTGTACGAGAACGACACGTCACGCACGCGGAGCATCGCCTACCTCGAGATCGAGGGCCCAGCAGCCGGAGCGGCGGACCCGCGTGCCAGTCCTGACGTCCAGCGGCTCGCGAAACAACGGACTGTTCGTGACCCCCGTGTGGGTGCGGCTTCGGCGCCGAGCTCGAGACCGCGAGCCGCGCTGAAGACGACGACGGCAAGAGTGGAGAGGAACGGGACGCGGCAGGCCGCAGCCAGCCGCTCGTGGCGGAGGGTTCGCATCGGTGCTCCTTCCGGCGTCTCACGCGCCGAAAAAGGACGCCCCCGGATGGCCAGGTTTCCTGACTTGCGGGTCAGCGCAGGCTCACTGTCTTCCCAGACCGTATCGATCCAGTGACCGTCCCCGCAGGGACGCGTGCGCCTGCTCACCGCTTACAGTGGCGGGACCGCGTGGGCTTTGCACCCAACTTCGCGTAGCCGCCCGGGGCGAGCGTCAAGTTGTGAATCGACTATATCAGATGGATGCGGAAACCGGGCGTGCTTGACCGGGGTTTCGCTTTGCGATATAAAGTAAGAGGATGGCGTGCAGCCCCGTCATTGCATCAGGTACCGCTTTTTCATTAACATTACGTTCGGATTGGCCCGTACGCGCCGCGTGTTTCGAGTCCGACTCGGGACCGCACACTCCAACGATCCGAGAGGACCAATGAGCAAAAGCTCGACCGTCACCGTTCGCGAAAGGCCCGTCGAGGAGGTCGCGTCGGTCAAATCCGGCAGCCTGACCATTCACGGCGAGACGATCGTCGTCTCGACCGACGGGCGCATCGAGCTGGTGGATCTCACGAAACAGGTGATGGAATTCGTGAAGCGGTTCAACATCCGCGAAGGGCTCGTGAGCCTCTGGTCGATGCATACGACCTGCTCGCTGTTCATCAACGAGTTTCAGACGGCGTTGCTCGCCGACATCCGGCGGTTCCTCGAACAGATGGTCGCGCGCGATGCCGAGTGGATGCACAACGATCCGAACCATTCCGACTGCGACCGCATGAACGCCGATTCGCACCTGCGGGCGCTGCTGCTCGGCCACAGCCTGACGCTCCAGGTCAGCGGCGGTGAGGTCGTGCTCGGGCAATGGCAGCGGATCCTGATGGCGGAGCTCGACGGCCCGCGCGCGCGCTCGTTGCGGATACAGATCTTCGGGGTGTCGTGAATCGGGTGATTGAGTAATCGGGGATGCACACGCGTCTCCACGCTGCCGGCCTCCTCGACATCGCAGACAAGCTGGACGCCGGGATTCGCCTGGATCTCGTGGATGGCGTCCGGTTGTTCGATTCGCCCGATCTGCTGGCAGTCGGCTGGCTGGCGAATCGGGAGCGCGAAAAGCGCCACGCCGGACGGACTTACTTCAACCACAACATACGGCTGGAAGCGACCAACGTTTGCGTCGCCAGCTGTCTCTTCTGTGCGTTCGCGCGGCTGAAGCCCGGCGACCCCGGCGCCTACACGATGTCGCTCGAGGAGGCCTGGGACAAGCTGCGGACGCGAAGCCACCAGCCGATCACCGAGGTCCACGTCGTCAACGGATTGCATCCTGACCTTCCGTTCAGCTACTACACGGACCTGCTGCGCGGATTCAAACGGATTCGTCCGACGATTCACCTGAAATGTTTCACCGCCGTGGAGATCGCGTTCTTTGCCGATCTGTACGGCAAGGCGGACGAACAGGTGCTTCGTGAACTGATGGATGCCGGCCTCGATTCCCTGCCCGGTGGCGGTGCGGAGATTTTTGCGGAACGCGTCCGCCGGAAGATCGCGAATGACAAATGCGGCACGGATCGCTACCTCGATATTCACCGGAAGGCGCACCAGCTCGGTCTCCGCTCGAACGTGACGATGCTCTACGGCCATATCGAGACGGGCGAGGAGCGGGTCGATCATATGCTGCGTGCCCGAGCGCTGCAGGACGAGACGGGCGGATTCCAGGCCTTCATCCCGCTGGCGTTTCATCCCGACAACAACCAGATGCGGAAGCTTCCGGCCCCCAGTGCCGCGGATACGCTGCGCGTGCACGCGGTGTCCAGGCTGATGTGCGACAACATCCCGCACGTGAAGGCGTTCTGGATTGCGACCGGCGTCGAGGTCGCGCAGACGTCTTTGTGGTTCGGCGTCGACGATTTGGACGGGACGGTCCAGGAAGAGAAGATCTACCACATGGCCGGCGCGCGCACGCCTGAGTCGATGACGACGCGCGAGATTTCGCGGCTGATCACGACGGCCGGTCGCGAACCGATCGAACGCGACACGTTTTACAACGTGGTCGCGCACGCCTGAGCTCATCGTTCACACGACAACCGTTGTCCCTGAAGGCCTTTACATCGGCTTACAGGTTTGTAGAGTTCGGCGCGGAATGGCTGCGTCGCCGCAGGTGATATACTGACTATGCGCCAAGTTTCACAAAGTGGAGCTTGGCTTTTTCGTCACACTACTTTGAGAAAAGTTTCACAAAGGTGCCAACGCTGATTCCGGTCCTCACCGCTTACGAGAAAGAGCATCTGGGCGAGCGCCAGGCGCTGCCGGAGCGCTACGTCGGCTTGTCCGACGACGAGATGGACGCGCGCATCGCCGCAGCGAGAAAGACGCTCGGGCCGCGACTCGTGATTCTCGGCCACCATTACCAGCGCGACGAGGTCATCAAGTTCGCTGATTACACCGGCGATTCATACAAGCTCGCCAAACAGATCGCCAGCCGTCCCGAGGCTGAGTTCATCGTGTTCTGCGGCGTGCACTTCATGGCCGAGAGCGCCGACGTTTTGTGCGCGCCACACCAGCAGGTCATCCTGCCGGACCTTGCCGCTGGCTGCTCGATGGCCGACATGGCCGATCCTGACCAGCTCGAGCTGTGCTGGAGCGAGCTCGAGCAGATGGGGATCACAGCGTCCGATTCGGCGGCGGCGTCGAACGGTCGCAGCGCAATCGTGCCGGTGACTTACATCAATTCCGCCGCAGCGATCAAGGCGTTCTGCGGCGAACGCGGCGGCGTCGTGTGCACCTCGTCGAACGCCGCGGCCACGCTGCGGTGGGCCTGGGAGCGCGGCGAGCGGATTCTTTTCCTGCCCGATCAGCATCTGGGCCGCAACACGGCGTACAAGATGGGCGTCCCGCTCGACGAGATGGTCGTGTGGGATCCGAATGAAATCTGGGGTGGTCTCGAGCCCGACGCCGTTCGCCGCGCGCGCATCATCCTCTGGAAGGGCCATTGCTCGGTCCACACGCGATTCACCGTCCGGCAGATCGAGCATCTTCGTGCGCAGCATCCCGGTGTGCGCGTCATCGTTCATCCGGAAGTGCCGTGGGAAGTGGCGCAGGCCGCCGACGACTCCGGCTCGACCGAATACATCATCAAGCAGGTGAAGTCGAGTCCGCCTGGATCCGTCTGGGCCGTGGGTACTGAAATCCACCTCGTCAATCGGCTCGCCATCGAGGTCCAGCCCGAGCGCACGGTGCTGTCGCTGGATCAGTTTGGCTGCCTCTGCTCCACGATGTTCCGCGTGTCGCCCAACCATCTGCTCTGGATCCTCGAAGGTCTCGTCGCCGGTGAAGTCCACAACCGCATCGTCGTCCCCGACGACGGCAAATATTGGACGCGTGTGGCGCTCGATCGGATGTTGTCGATCCAGTAGCGCCTGAAGTACGATCCTCCGATTCTGCACGACTCTTCGAACGGCTCAGGGCAGTCCTGGGTCTCTGGTCGAAGGACGCTCAAGGAGGACGCCCGATGGCTCACACGCTCCCCCCGCTTCCGTACCCATCCGATGCGCTCGAACCGCATATCGACAAGCAGACGATGGAGATTCATCACGGCAAACATCACAACGCGTACGTCACGAATCTGAATGCTGCACTCGAAAAACATCCCGAGCTGCAGTCGAAGAGCATCGAGGATCTGATCCGCGGCATCAACAC
>Ga0114129_10000839_pt1 | contig 39797 bp, 33 predicted proteins | sample RhiMetdeltSRZDD1_FD_80071 | JGI IMG/M metagenome (GOLD analysis project Ga0114129, IMG submission 80071) | Populus rhizosphere microbial communities from Tennessee, USA - Rhizosphere MetaG P. deltoides SRZDD1 (version 2) (version 2) | ecosystem: Host-associated > Plants > Roots > Rhizosphere >...
CCCAGTAGAGCGCGAGCAGCGCCCCGAGCAGCAGCATCGTCCACAGCACCAGCTCGTTGGGCGGTAGCGCGAAGATCACGCTGATCATGAGCACCCAGGCGATGGCGATCGCATTCACGGCGGGGCCGAGCCGGCCCAGGCTCCAGGGCGCAGTCGTGCGGGTCGCGTACTCGCCGTGCCGGCGCCGGCGGTTGCGCCAGTTCAGCCAGATGGGGATCACGTAGGCCAGATACAGCGTGATCGTGCTGATCGAGGTCACCACTGACCACGCGGCGGCGTAGACCGTGATCAAGACGGCGAGCACGCTGGTGACGACGATCGACCACACCGGCGTGCGCAGTGTGGGGTGCACGCGCTTGAGCAGGCGCGCACCGGGCATGCCGTCGTCGCGCGCGAACGCATACCACATCCGCGCCATGGACGTGATCGACGCCAGGCCGCAGAGCCACATGGCGACGCCGATGATGACGGCCACCGCGTGGCCGAGCGCCGCCGGCAGGTTGCCGTACGCGATCTGCAGCACCGGGTAGGCATCGTTGGCCGTCGCCGCCACGTCGCCCTTGGGGATCGACCACGTCAGCACGAGCAGCAGCGCGTAGCCGACGACCGCCGACACGGCGACCGACAGAAATACGCCCCATGCCGAATTCAGCCGCGCCATGACCGTTTCTTCCGCGACGTGGGCGGAGGCGTCGTAGCCGGTGTAGGTCCATTGCGCCTGCAGCAGCCCCAGCACGAACACGAGCGCGAGCGGCGCCGCGGCGTAGAGCGTGAGCAGCCCGGGCACCAGCGCAAAGAGCGGGGAGGGCAGCTTGTAATCGGCGACGACGAGCGCGGGCGCGGTGCGGCCGCCGCCGAAGTCCGCCGACGCCACCTCGAGCGGGCCGACCGTCGTCATGTGACGCAGGAGAAACCCGCCGTCGTTGTGATGCGTTCCGAGCAGCGCGAGCGCCAGCACGATGACCAGCACCCCGCCCACGTGCCACCACACGCTGAAGTCGCTCAGCCGCGCGGTGAGCCGGATGCCGAACACGTTGATCAAGACTTGAGGAATCATGATTGCGACCATGACGGTGAGCTGGAAGTACCAGCTCGTCGCCGAGCCGAAGAGCGGCACCGCGACGTCGGCCGGCAGGCCGGCGATCCGCGTAACGGCGCCGATCAGGTACGTCGCGGCCGCGACATTGATGCCGGCGGTGATCGTCACCTGACCGATCATGTTCAGCCACGCCGTGAGCCACGCCCACCCGCGCCCGCCGAGGCGGTACGCCCAGAAATAGAGGCCGCCGGCCGTCGGATACGCGGACGCCAGCTCCGCCATCGACGCCGCCACGCACAGCGTGAAGAGGCTCACGACCGGCCAGCCGACGGTGTTGATGACCGGGCCCGCCAGCTTGAGGCCGTAGCCATAGAGGAGGACGGCGCCGGTGAGCACCGAGATGATGGAGAACGAGATGGCGAAGTTGGAGAAGCCGCCCATCTCGCGGAACAGCTGCTGCGCGTAGCCCATCCGCGCGAGGTCGCGCGCGTCCTGCTCGACGAGCTGCTGCCGCGTCGGCCGCGTCGCCATGGCTCTGTGCCCGGCGCCGAGCCTACGCTACGATGCGGGCGACCGCCATGGGCTATCGCCTCGTGCGAGGCGTCATTCGGCTGTTGCTGCGCCTGTTCTACCGGCGCGTCGACGTGGTCGGCGCCGAGCGCATCCCGCCGGGCGGACCGCTGATCATCGTCGCCAACCACCACAACTCGCTCGTGGATCCGATGCTGATCATCGGCACGTTCGCGCGCCGCATCACCGTGCTCGCCAACGCACCGCTGTTCCGGCATCCGCTGATCGGCCCCTTCCTGCACGCGGTCGGCGCGCTGCCGGTAAACCGTCGCAAGGAGGCGGGCGACGATCCCGCCAAGAACGAGGCGATGTTCGCCGCGGCGATCGCGCACCTGCGCGCCGGGGGCGCGATTCTCATCTTTCCCGAGGGGCGCACCCAGCCCGTCCCAACGCTCTTGCCGCTGCGCACCGGCGCCGCCCGCCTGTTGCTCGGCGCCGAAGCCGATGGCCGCGGCCATGGCGTCGCGCTGCTGCCGGTCGGGCTCGTGTTCGAGACTCCGGGGACGTTTCGCGAGGCGTCGGCGCTCGTGGCGATCGGGCCGGCAGTGGCGGTCGACGACTGCGTGGCGTCCTACGGCCGCGAGCCCGAAGCGACGGTGCGGCGTTTGACCGAGCGGCTTGCGTGTGCGATCCGCACGCAGATCATCGAGGCCGAGGACCAGCACACCCTCGACCTCGTCGCAGCGCTGGAGCGCGCGTGGCGCGAGGATCGCGGCGGTGCGCGCGCGGATGCCGCGGCGTCACTGGCGTGGCGGCGTGAGGTGATGCGGGCGGCGCGTGTGCTGGTCGCACACGTGCCGGAGCGGGTCGCGCAGTTCCGCCAGCGGCTCGAGCGCTACCGCGCTCGTCTGGATGAGAGCGGGCTATCCGACCGCGAGCTCGGGCAGCCGTACACGGCCGCGATCATCGCGCGCTGGATCGTCGTCAACGCCACGAAGCTGGTGATCACGCTGCCGCTCGCGCTGTGGGGCATCGCCGCGCATGCGTTGCCGTACTGGCTCACGCGCGCCGCCGTTCTCGCGATGCGCCGCACGGAAGAAGAGGAGGCCACGGACAAGATGGCGGCCGGGCTCGTGCTCTATCCGCTCTGCTGGGCCGCCGAGGCCTGGGTCATCGAGCACTGGCTCGGCGTTGCCGCGCTCGTCGTTTTTCTCGTCTTCCTCGTGCCATCAGCGTTGACGGCGCTGGCATGGCGTGAGCGGCTCGCGCGGGTCGTGCGCCAAGCGCGCGCGTTCGGCCGCTTCCTGGTCGATCGACGGCTGCACGAAGACCTGATCGCCGAACGCCGCGCTTTGCTCGACGAGGCGACGGCGCTCGCGACGCTGGCCCGCACGTGAGCGCACCGGTGGTGCTGCATGTCTGACGCGGCGTTGTGGGCGGCGCGCGCGGTACTCGTCGCGGTCGGACTCGCGCTGTGGTTTTGGACGCAGAAGCTCATCGGGCAGCGACCGTTCCCGCCGCGCGGCATCGGCGATGCCGTTCACGATTGGACCGCGTCGTGGAACCGCAGACTGAACGCGAACCCGCGCGCCGCGAACGTACTGCTCGTCGCCTCGTCGGCAGTAATCGATCTGCTCGGCGTGTTTTTACTCGGTGCGGCGATCTTCGGCCCAACGTTCCGGCCGTTCGTCGGCCTGCTGCTGCTCTATGCGCTGCGCCAGCTTTGCCAAGGGCTCTGTGCGTTCGCGCCGCCCGAGGGCATGATCTGGCGCTCGCCCGGATTCCCGTCGCTGCTCGTCACGTATGGGACCGCAACGGATCTGTTTTTCTCCGGCCACACGGCGATCGCGGTGTACGGCGCGCTCGAGCTGGCGCGACTGGGCGGCGGCTGGTTTGTACTGCTCGGCGTCGCAATCGTGCTGTTCGAGGCGGCCGTCGTGCTCGTGTTGCGTGCGCACTACACCGCGGACGTCTTTGCCGCGATTGTCACGGCGATCTGGGCGGCCGGCGCAGCCGAGGGTTTCGGTCCCGTCGTCGACCGCGCGCTGAACAAACTGTTGCAAGCTTTCTGATCAGCGAGCCCGCAGCCGCGGTCAGAGACCCACCACGCGTCCTTCAGAGGCGCGCGCCGTAACTACGCGATATCGTAAGAGTTGTCGTTCGGTACCAAACTTGCGGTACGTCGATGCCATGCGAGGCGTAGGGTCGCGCTACCTGATCGGCCTGGCAGCAGCCGCAGCAGTCGTCGGCGGCGCGTCCGCGGAGGCCGAGACGGCCAAACGGGCGACGCGAGACGGCGTCACTCAGGTGGCGTCGGCGCAGACATCCTCGACGTATCGACGTGCAGCACTGGCTCCCGCTCCGAGCGCAAGCATCGGCACTCCGGACATCTCACCCAGCGCGAGCCCCGCCGGGACCGCGAGCACGGGCGGGCGAGACATCTGGTCGGCCGAGCGCGAGGCTTACAAGCGCATGATCGCGGAGGCCTCCGCGCAATACGCGGTACCCGAGCGCTTGATCTGGGCGGTGATCCGCGTCGAATCCGGCTTCGATCATCGCGCCGTGTCGCCAAAGGGTGCGGGCGGCCTGATGCAGCTGATGCCGGACACGGCGGCGATCCTGGGCGTGCGCGACGTGTTCGATCCGCGCGAGAACATCCACGCGGGCACGCGGCACCTGCGGGCGATGATGCAGCGGTTCCGCGGGGACCTGCGTCTGGCCATCGCGGCGTACAACGCGGGTGAGAAGGCCGTGGCGGCCTTTCGTGGAATTCCGCCGTATCGCGAGACCCGAGACTACGTCACGCGCGTGATGCGCTTCTACCGCGGCACGAAGGACAGCGACACCACGTACGTGTACGCCGGCCCCGATCAGTCACAGAACTACGGCAGCGACGTGCACCGCTTCGTCGCCGTCGACGGCACCGTCACCTACACGAACATCCCGCACGCGCGTCTCGGCGCCGTCGCCGCCGCGCGCTAGAGTCCGCGCGAGCTACTCGCCGCCCTGAGGCACCGGCCGCCGCGGCCGGAACGCACCCGTCACCCGCCGCCGCGCGCGGTTCGCGGCCAGCCGCCAGCGCTCCATGTAGAGATAGACCACGGGCGTGGTGTAGAGCGTCAGCAGTTGGCTCAGCAGCAGGCCGCCGACGATCGTGATGCCGAGCGGCCGGCGCAGCTCCGAGCCCGTACCCACGCCGACGGCCAGCGGCAGCGCGCCGAGCAGCGCGGCCAGTGTCGTCATGATGATCGGCCGGAAGCGGCGCAGGCACGCCTCGTGGATGGCCTCGTGAGGGCTCTTGCCCTCGCGCCGCTCGAGCTCCAGCGCGACGTCGATGACCATGATCGCGTTCTTCTTCACGATGCCGATCAGCAAGATGATGCCGATGACCGCGATGATCGTCAGCTCGAGCCCCGTCAGCAGCAGCGCGACCAGCGCGCCCACGCCCGCCGAGGGCAGCGTCGAGAGAATCGTGAACGGGTGCACGAGACTCTCGTAGAGGATGCCGAGCACGATGTAGACGGCGACCAGCGCGGCGAGGATGAGCAGCGGCTGATTCGCCAGCGCCGCCTGGAACGCCTGCGCGGTGCCCGTGAAGTTGCCGCGGATACCGGCCGGCAGGCCGATGCGGTTGGCCTCGTCGAGAATGGCCGTGACCGCGTCACCCAGCGCGACCTCGGGGGCCAGGTTGAAGAACACGGTGATGGCGGGGAAGAGCCCCTGATGGTTCACCTGTAGCGGCGCGCGGCTCGTGCCGAACTTCGTGACGGCGGTGAGGGGCACCATGTTCCCCGACTGCCCGCGCAGGTAGATCTGCGAGAGCGCCTCGGGGCTCTGCCAGTACTCGGGCGCGACCTCCATGACGACGTGGTACTGGTTCAGCGTCGTGTAGATCGTCGAGACCTGCCGCTGGCCGAACGCGTCGTACAGCGTCTCGTCAATCATCCGCGTGCTGATGCCGAGCCGCGCGGCGGTGGCGCGGTCGATCTCGAGCGGGACCTGCAGCCCGCGGTCTTGCTGATCGCTCGAGACGTCGCGCAGCTCCTTCATCCGCCGCATCGTGGCGACCAGCCGCGGCGCCCAGGTGTTGAGCTCCTCGAGGTTGTCGCTGACGAGCGTGTACTGATACTGCGCCTGGCTGATGCGGCCGCCCAGACGCACGTCTTGCACGGCCTGCAGGAACAGCATGGCCCCCGGGACTTGCGCGAGCTTGGGACGCAGCCGTGCGATCACCTCGTCGGCGGAGATCTTGCGCTCGGCGCGCGGCTTGAGCGACACAAACATGCGGCCGGTGTTGCTCGTCGTTCCACGCCCGCCACCGCCGCCGGTGAAGGCCGTCGCCGTTTCGACGGCGGGGTCCTTGCTCACGATGTCGACGAAGCGAACCATCTTCTCTCGGATGGCCGCGAACGAGGTGTCCTGGGCGGCCACGAGCACGCCGCCGAGACGCCCGTTGTCCTGCTGCGGAAAGAAGCCCTTGGGGACGATGACGAAGAGATAGACGTTCACCGCGAACGTGATCACAGCGATCAGCATGACGAGAGCCGGATGCCGCAGCGTCCAGGACAGCGTCGCATCGTACCCGCGCAGGATCCAGCCGCGGCGCTCGTGCGCGGTGTTGCGCTTGGCGCGGAGCAGGAGGGCGCACATCATCGGCGTCGTCGTCAGCGAGACCAGGAGCGAGATGATGATCGCGATCGACATGACCGCAGCGAACTCGCGGAACAACCGCCCGACCAGCCCGCCCATCAAGAAGATCGGGATGAACACGGCGATGAGCGAGACGCTGATCGACAGCACCGTGAAGCCGATCTCCTGCGCGCCGACCAGCGCCGCCTGCGCCACCGGCATCCCGGCCTCGAGGTGGCGGATGACGTTCTCGACGACGACGATCGCGTCGTCCACGACGAAGCCGGTGGCGATGGTCAGCGCCATCAGCGAGAGGTTGTCGATCGAGTAGCCGATGATCCACATCACGCCGAACGTCCCGATCAGCGAGACGGGCACGACGACGCCGGGGATCAGCGTTGCGCGCCAGTCGCGCAGGAACAGGAACACCACGAGGATGACGAGGCCGATGGCGATGGTCAGCGCCAGCTCGACGTCGTGCACGGACGAGCGGATCGTGACCGTCTGATCCAGCACGACGTTGAGGTTGACGTCGCCCGACACGCTGGCCTGGAGGATCGGCATCTCCTCACGGACGCGGTCCACCGTGTCGATGACGTTGGCGCCGGGCTGCCGGTAGACGACGAGCAGGATGGCCGGCTTGCCGTTGGACAGGCCGAGCGCACGGAGGTCCTCGACCTCGTCGCGCACGTAGCCGACGTCGCTCAGCCGCACGGCAGCGCCGTTGCGCCAGGCCACCACCAGCGGCGCGTAGTCCTTCGCGTAGCGCAGCTGATCCGTCGAAGCGATCTCCCACGAGCGCTCGAAGCCGTGCACCTGGCCCTTCGGCCGGTTCACGTTAGCCGTGGCCAGCACGCCGCGCACCTGCTCGAGGCCGATGCCGTACTGCGCGAGCGCGGTGGGATTGAGCTCCACGCGCACGGAGGGCAGCGAGCCACCGCCGACGAACACCTGGCCCACGCCGTCCAGCTTCGCGAGCTTCTGCTGCAGCACGGTGGACGCGACGTCGTACATCGCCGCGCGACTGACCGTGTCGGAGGTGAGCGCGATGATCATGATCGGCGCGTCAGCCGGGTTGACCTTGCGATAGGTCGGGTTGGACGGCATGTTCGGCGGCAGCTGGCCCGCCGCGGCGGCGATGGCCGCCTGCACGTCGCGCGCGGCGCCGTTGATGTCGCGCGCGAGATCGAACTGCAGCGTGATCGTGGTGGCGCCGAGGAACGACGTCGACGTCATCTCGGTCACGCCGGCGATGCGGCCGAACTGCCGCTCGAGCGGCGTGGCCACCGCGGAGGCCATCGTCTCCGGGCTGGCGCCGGGCAGCGCGGCCACGATCTGGATCGTCGGGAAGTCCACCTGAGGCAGCGGCGCCACCGGCAGCAGGCGAAAGCCGAGGACGCCCGCCAGCACGAGCGCCGCCGTCAGCAGCGTCGTCCCGACGGGCCGCCGGATGAACGGCGCCGAGATGCTCATGAGGTCGCTTCCGCCGCCCGGCGCGCGCGGCGACCGCGCAAAGCACGCTGACCGAGCCGATCAAAGGCGAGATAGATGACGGGCGTCGTGTAGAGCGTCAGCAGCTGGCTCACGATCAGGCCGCCGACGATCGCGATGCCGAGCGGCTGGCGCAGCTCCGCGCCGACGCCGCCGCCGAACGCCAGCGGCACGCCGCCCAGCAGCGCGGCCATCGTGGTCATGAGGATCGGCCGAAAGCGCAGCCGGCACGCCTCCTCGATGGCCTCGCGCGCCGGCCGCCCTTCGGTACGCTGCATGTCGAGCGCGAAGTCGATCATCATGATCGCGTTCTTCATCACGATGCCGATTAACAAGATGATGCCGATCAGCGCGATCACCGTGAGCTCGAGCCGCATGACGATCAGCGCCAGGAGCGCGCCCAGCCCGGCCGACGGCAGCGTGGAGAGGATCGTCACCGGGTGCACCCAGCTCTCGTACAGCACGCCGAGCACGATGTACACGCACACGATCGCAGCCAGGATGAGCAGCGGCTGGTTGGCGAGCGCGGCCTGGAACGCGCGCGCGGCGCCCAGGAACCCGCTCTGGACCGACGGCGGCAGATTGATGTCGCGCGCGGCGGTCTTGATCGCGTCCACGGCATCGCCGAGCGAGGCGCCGGGCGCCAGGTTGAAGGAGATCGTCACCGCCGGAAACTGCCCCTGGTGCGCGATCACCAGCGGGGCCGCGCGCTCCTGCACGGTCGCGAGCGTGGCCAGCGGCACCTGGGCCGAGCCGGCCGGCGCGGTGACGCCCGGCGCGGCGGGGCCGGGCACGGGGTTCGAGCGCAGATAAATGCGGCCGAGCGCGTCGGGCGACGAGCGGAACTCCTCCTTGACCTCGAGCACCACGCGGTACTGGTTGAGCTGCGTGAAGACCGTCGAGATCTGCCGCTGGCCGAACGCGTTGTAGAGCGCGTCGTCGATCATCTGCGGCGTGATGCCCAGCCGCGACGCCGTCGCGCGGTCGATGTTGACGAGCGCCTCGAGGCCCGAGTCCTGCTGGTCGCTCGCCACGTCGCGCAGGACGGCCTGCTCGCGCAGCCGCGCGACCAGCCGCGGCGCCCAGGCGCGCAGCTGCTTTTCGTCCGCGTCCTCCAGGCTGTACTGGAACTGCGTGCGGCTCACGCGGTCCTCGACGGTGAGGTCTTGCACGGGCTGCAGGTAGAGCGCGATGCCGGAGACCTGCGCGAGCGCCGGCCGCAGCCGGTCGATGATCTCGACGACGCCGTCGCGCTCGCCGAGCGGCTTGAGGTTGATCAGGATGCGGCCGCTGTTGAGCGTGACGTTGGTGCCGTCGACGCCGATGAACGACGACAGCCCGGCGACGGCCGGATCTTTCAGGATCACGCGGGCCAGCGCCTGTTGCCGCGCGGCCATGGCCGGAAACGACACGTTCTGCGGCGCCTCGGAGATGCCCAGGATCACGCCCGTGTCCTGCACGGGGAAGAGACCCTTGGGAATCGCGACGTAGAGCGCGATCGTGACCAGCAGCGTGACGCCAGCGACGAGCAGCACGGCCGGCTGGTGCGCGAGGATGCGCCGCAGGGACGTCATGTAGGCGTTGACCAGGCCATCGAACACGCGCGCGGCGCCGCGGGCGAAGCGGCCTTCACGGCGCTCCTCCGGCCGCTTGAGCAGCTTGGCGCACATCATCGGCGTGAGGGTGAGCGAGACGACGGCCGAGACGAGAATCGCGGCCGCCAGCGTCATCGCGAACTCGCGGAAGAGACGCCCGACGATGTCGCCCATGAAGAGCAGCGGGATCAGCACCGCGATGAGCGAAACGGTCAGCGACAGAATCGTGAAGCCGATCTGCCCCGAGCCGGTGAAGGCGGCGGCCAGCGGCGCCTCGCCCTCCTCGATGTAGCGCGCGATGTTCTCGATCATGACCACGGCGTCGTCGACGACGAAGCCGGTGGCGATGGTGAGCGCCATCAGCGACAGGTTGTTCAGCGAATAGCCGAGCGCGTACATGACGGCGAACGTCCCGACGATGGCTACGGGCACCGTGACGCCAGGGATGAACGTTGCCGCCGCGCTGCGAAGGAACAGGAAGATCACGAGCACGACCAGGACGATGGCGAGAATGAGCTCGAACTGCACGTCGTGCACGGAAGCACGGATCGTCGTCGTGCGGTCGGTCAGCACCTCGACCTTGACGGAGGCCGGCAGGCCGGCCGACAGCTGGGGCAGCAGGCGCTTCACACGGTCGACGACCTCGATGATGTTGGCGCCGGGCTGACGCTGGATGTTGACGATGATCGCCGGGTGGTCGTTCATCCACGCAGCCTGCCGCACGTTCTCGGCGCCGTCGATCACGTCGGCGACGTCCGTCAGCCGCACGGGCGCGTTGTTCCTGTAGGCGATGACCAGCGCGCGGTACTGCGCGCTCTGGTGCAGCTGATCGTTGGCGCCGATGGTGTAGGCCTGATACGGCCCGTCGAGGCTGCCCTTGGCCTGGTTGACGTTGGCCGCGGCCACCGCGTTGCGCACGTCGTCCAGCGTCAGACCGTAGCCCGCGAGCAGCGCCGGGTTGACCTGGATGCGCACGGCCGGCTTCTGGCCGCCTGACAGTGTCACCAGGCCCACACCCGGCAGCTGCGCGATCTTCTGTACGAGCCGCGTGTCGGCCAGGTCCTGCACCGCCGTGAGCGGCAGCGCATCGGACGTCAGCGCCAGCGTCAGGACCGGCGCGTCGGCGGGATTGACCTTGCTGTAGACGGGCGGGTTCGGCAGGTCGCGCGGCAGGAACGAGGACGCGGCGTTGATCGCCGCCTGCACCTGCTGCTCGGCGATGTCCAGCGCGAGCGCCAGGTCGAACTGCAGCGTGATGACGCTCGAGCCCGCGGAGCTGGTCGACGTCATCTGCTTCAGACCGGGCAGCTGGCCGAACTGGCGCTCGAGCGGGGCCGTCACCGCCGAGGCCATCACGTCGGGGCTCGCTCCCGGATAGAACGTGACTGTCTGGATAGTCGGGTAGTCGACCTGGGGCAGGGCGGAGACCGGCAGCTGGCGGTAGGCGATCGCCCCGGCCAGCACGATCGCCGCCGTCAGCAGCGCCGTGGCCACCGGTCGCAGGATGAACTGCCGCGACAGGTTCACGACCGCGTCCGCGCGGGCTGGCGCTCCCGGGGCTCGACCCGCGCGCCGTCCTGCAGCCGCTCGGCGCCGTCCACCACGACCGCCTCGCCGGCGGCCAGCCCCTGCTTGACGGCCACCAGGCCGCTATCGCTCGGCCCGAGCTCGAGCCGGCGCATCTGCGCGGTGCCGTCCGGACGCACGACGTACACGAACGCGCCCTGCGGCCCACGCTGGATGGCCTCGGACGGTGCGAGCACGACGTTGGGCAGGACGTCGAGGAGCACGCGGGCGTTGACGAACTGATTGGGGTAGAGCGCCCCGTCCTTGTTGGGGTATGACGCCTTGAGCTTCACCGTCCCGGTCGCCGGATCGATCTGGTTGTCGACGGCGGCCAGCGTCCCCGCCGCAAGCTTGCGCTTGCCCTCCCGGTCGAACGCCTCCACGGGCACCGATTTGCCGGTTCGGTACTGGCGGAGCACGGCCTGCAGGCTGTCCTCCGGAATCGCGAACACGACGGCGATCGGCTCTATCTGCGCGATCACGATCAGCCCGCCGGGGTCGTTGGCTTTGACCATGTTGCCAGCGTCGACGAGCCGCAGGCCCACCTGGCCACTGATCGGGGCGGTGATCCGCGTGTACGAGATCTGCACCTTGATCAGATCGACCTGGCCCTGGTTGGCCTTCACGGCGCCCTCGGCCTGGCGCACCGTGGCCGCCTGCGTGTCGTACTGCTGCCGCGCGATCATTTCCTTGTCGACCAGCACCCGGTAGCGCTCCAGGTCGAGGCGCGCGTTCTGCAGGGCGGCCATGTCGCGCGCGAGCTGCCCCTCGGCCTGTGTGAGCTGCGCCTGGAACGGGCTCGGATCGATCTCGGCCAGAAGCTCGCCGGCGCGAACCAGCTGCCCCTCGTTGAAGTGGACCTTCATGAGCTGGCCGTCGACGCGACTCCGAACGGTCACGGTGTTGAGCGCGGTAACGGAGCCGAGCGCGGTGATCGAGACGGGGAGGTCGCCGGCTCGGGCCTGCGCCGTGACGACGGGCGTCGGGCGCGGGACGGCGGCCGCGGAAGCGCCTCCCGACGTCTTGCCGGCGCCGCCCTTTCCGGGGCGTGTCAGCGCGTACGCGCCGCCCGCCAGGACGCACCCGACGACGATCACGAAGAGCCACGTCCGGACGGAGGAGCGCATCAGGCGAAGCATATCGCAGCGCCGTGCGTATGTCGCAGCGGGCGGCGGGACTCAGTAGCTGCCGCTACATCGAGCGAGCGCCGCGATCCTTCGCGGCGAACTGCAGATCGTGGGCGTGGCGGTACATGAAGTCGACCGCGTCCGGCGCCAGGTACGCGACCTCGGTGCCGGCGGCGGCCGCGAGCGTCTCCGCCTGCGCGATGCGCCGCACCTCAGCGGCCAGTGAGTTCAGCCGGTAGTACGCCTCGGCCAGCGTGGTGCCGAGCGTCGTCACGCCGTGGTTCTCCATGACGATCGCGTTGGTCCCCTGGATGAAGCCGCCGACCGGGCCGACGTCCTGCTCGACGTCGACGTGCGACGGCAAGACGACTGGCGGCTTGCCCATGATCAGCGGGAACTCGAGCGACAGCGGGCGCAGCTCCTTGACGGCGCGCGAGGCGAACAGCGCGATCGTCTCGTCGTGATGCACGTGGATGACCGCGTTGACGTCGGGGCGCAGCCGGAGGATCTCGCGATTGAGCTGATGGCCGATGCTCGTCGGAATGCTGCCGTAGAGCAGCGCGGGCGTCGGCACGTCGGTGATGACGATGTTCTCGGCCGTCGCGTCCTCGAGCGACACGCCCGAGTGCTTGGTGTAGATGACGCCGTGCTCGTGGTCGGGGTGGGGAACGCGGATGGCGATGTTGCCGAGCTGATTGTGGATGTAGCCGCGAGCGGTGAGCCGACGTGCGTAGGTGAGGAGCTGATCGGCGACGCCCGGATCGACTCGAAGGCTCACCATGTTCAAGTATACTCTCGGGGCGGAAAGGAGCCTTCTAAATGCGGACGTATTACGACATCCGGTTGGGCGATCGAACCATCGGGAAGCGTGACCTCGTGGGCACTGACCTCGTCAACGGCGGGCGATACCACATCGCCAAGACCCTGCTCGAGCTTGGCGCGGCTACCGTTGACCCGCTCTCGCCGGCCAATCCGCTGATCTTCTCGGCCGGACCCTTCGCCGGGTCGTCGTTCTCCAACGCCAACCGCACGAGCGTGGGCTGCAAGAGCCCGCTCACCGGCGGCGTCAAGGAGGCCAACGGCGGCGGGACGTTCGGCTATGCGATGGGCCAGTTGAAGATCGCCGGGATGACGCTGCATGGCGCGTCGCCCGACTGGGTGGTGCTGCACTTCAAGAAGGACGGCACGCTCGATTTCGACGACGCGAGCCCCTATCTCGGCAAGGGCAACTTCGAGGCGAACCGGATGCTGATCGCGAAGTACGGCAAGAAGATCGCGACGGCCCTGTGTGGGCCCGTCGGCGAGTACCAGGGGCTCATCGCCGGCATCGCGTTCACCGACAAGGACAATCGGCCCTCGCGGCTCGCCGCGCGCGGCGGCGTCGGCGCGGTGATGGGATCCAAGAAGGTCAAGGCGATCGTTCTCGACATGGACAAGATCCCGCCGTTTGCCGAGCCCAAGAAGGTGAACGCGTCGATCAAGGACTACAGCAAGATGCTGCTGGCCGACGGCATCGTGACCGGCTTCTATCAGCCGCTCGGCACGATGGGCATGGCCGACGTGCAGAATCAGATGGGCGGCCTGCCCGTGCGCAACTTCAGCGCGGGGCAGTTGGCGGACGTGAAGGCGGGCGAGACGTTCAAGATGGGCGGCCAGTTCATCGCGCCCCTCAACACCGGCCGCGGCGGCGAGCAGACGCACGCCTGCATGCCGGGCTGCGTGATCCAGTGCAGCAACGTCTATGTGGACGCGAGCGGCAAGGAGGTCGTCTCGCCGGTGGAGTACGAGACGCTCGGCCTGCTCGGCTCCAACTGCGGTCTCACCGAGCCGGACGATCTCGCCGGACTCAACGAGATCTGCAACGACATGGGCGTGGACACGATCGAAACGGGTGCCATGCTCGCCGTGCTCATGGAGGCCGGCCTCGGCCGTTTCGGGGACGCCAAGTTCATGGCCGATTCGCTGCGCGAGGTCATGCGCGGCACGCCGAACGGCAAGATCTGGGCGCAGGGCACCGCGCGCGTGGGCGAGCACTACAAGGTGCGCCGCGTGCCGGTCATCAAGAAGCAGGCGATCAGCGCCTACGACCCGCGCGTGGTCGAGGCCACCGGCATCTCGATGATGGCCACCGCGCAGGGCGCCGATCACACGGCCGGCAACCTGCCGCGCCTCAAGACGCGGGAGATGGACCTGAACGCGCTGGTCGAGCAGAGCCTCATCGCGCAGACGAACTGCGCGGCCACCGACTCGCTCGGGCTCTGCATCTTCGGGCGCAGCGTGACCGAGCCCAACACCGAGTTCATCGCCAACGCGATCAACAGCGCGCTCGGCACCAATCTGACGAAGGACTTCTTCCCGGCGCTGGGCCGCGAAACGCTGAAGCTCGAGCGCGAGTTCAACCGGCGCGCCGGATTCACCGAGAAGGACGACGAGCTGCCCGCGTTCTTCTACAACGAGCCGCTGGCGCCGACGAACAACGTCGCCCGCTTCCACGGGAGCGACGTGCACGACATGTACGAGAGGCTGCCCGCATGAGCCTGACCGTCGAAAAGCCCACGGAGCTGGCACAGCACATCGGCAAGGAGCTCGGCCCTTCGGATTGGATGACGGTGGACCAGGGGATCATCGACAAGTTTGCCGAGGCCACCGGCGACCACCAGTGGATCCACGTCGACGTGGAGCGCGCCAAGCGGGAGATGCCTGGCGGCAAGACGATCGCCCACGGCTATCTCACGCTGGCGCTCGTGCCGCGCATGGCGCAGACGTTGGTGAAGGTCACCGCCCGCAAGCGCGGCCTGAACTACGGCAGCAACAAGGTGCGCTTTACGAACGCCGTGCCCGCGGGCTCGCGCATTCGGCTGCGCTCGTACAAGGTCAAGAGCGTCGAGCCGATGGACGGCAACGGCGTCCGCGTGATCTCAGAGGCGACCGTCGAGGTCGAAGGCCAGGAGCGTCCGGCGCTCGTGGCGGAGATCATCAGCGTCCAGTACGGCTAGACCTCAGCGCCGCGCGCTGGGACGGTATCCTTGAGCCATGGGCCTGCCGTTCGCGCCGCCGCTCTTGCCGATGCTGTCTAGCGCCGCCGAGGCATTGCCCTCCGGAGAGGGCTGGCAGTTCGAGCCCAAGTGGGACGGTTTTCGCACGCTGGTGTTTCGCGACGGCGACGAGATCCTGCTGCAGAGCCGCGACGAAAAGCCCATGAACCGCTATTTCCCCGAGCTGGTCGCCCCGTTGACCCGAGCCCTGCCCGAGCGCTGCGTGCTCGACGGCGAGGTCGTCATCGTCGGTGAACGCGGCCTCGACTTCGAGGCCCTGCTCCTGCGCATTCACCCGGCCGCCTCGCGGGTGAAGCTGCTTGCGGAGCAATCACCGGCTTCGTTCGTCGCGTGGGACCTGCTCGCGCTGGGCGACGACGACCTGCGCGAGGCGCCGCTCGCGACGCGGCGCGAGCGGCTCGAGCGGGCGCTGGTGCGCGCGGCGCCGCCGGTGCATCTCTCGCCAGCCACGCGCGATCGCAAGCTCGCGGAGGACTGGTTCCGCCGCTTCGAGGGCGCGGGACTCGACGGCGTCATGGCCAAGCGTCTGGACGCGCCCTATCGCGCGGGCGAGCGCACGATGATCAAGGTCAAGCACGCGCGGACGGCGGATTGCGTCGTGGCCGGCTTTCGCTGGTACAGCAAGGGCGGCCGCACGATGGTCGGCTCGCTCCTCCTCGGCCTGTACGACGACGACGGCACGCTGCACCACGTGGGCGTGACGGCGGCGTTCACCAACGAGATGCGCAAGCGGCTCGTCAGCGAGCTCGCGCCGCTGCGCGAAAAGGCGCTCGAGGGACACCCGTGGCGCGACTGGGCGGAGGCCCAGGACGACGCGGGCGGGAACGCACAGCGGATGCCCGGCGGGAGCAGCCGCTGGAATCGCGGCAAGGACCTGAGCTGGGAGCCATTGCGCCCCGAGCGCGTCTGCGAGGTCGCGTACGATCACATGCAGGGCACGCGCTTTCGGCACGCCGCGCACTTCGTGCGCTGGCGCCCCGACAAGCATCCGCGCGACTGCCGCTACGATCAGCTCGAGGTGACGCCGGCCTACGAGCTCGAGCGCGTGTTCGGCGAGCGCCAGGGATCGTAGTCGGGGTCAGGGGGCTCCTCGCCCGGCCGCTCGCTCTCGGGAACGTGGCGCAGATTGACGCGCACGCGCGTCCACGTGGTCGAGCGCCCGCGCATGGAATCGACGAGCACATCGTCGACCTGCAGCCGCGCCGTGGCCGCGGGATGCCGCGTCTTCCACCGCTCGAGGCCGGCGAGCGCGTCGCTCTTGTGCGCAGCCTTGGCGACGGTGATGAGCGTGGACGCACGATCGTCGCTCCGGCGTCGCGATGGAGCGACGCGCGGCGGCTCCTCGCTCCGCTTGCGGTAGTGCGGCGGCCAGGGCGCGTCGCCGAGACCCGCGGCCTCCTGCGCGGCGGCGAGCCGCAGCAAGCCGTCGAGCGAGCCGGCCGCCGCATCGATGCCCGCGGAGGCGTCGCCGCGCGCGGTGAAGCGCGCGGGCGCGGTGGCCAGCGTGAACGCCGCAGGATCGCACTCCGCGACCTCGTCCCAGTCGAGCGGCATGGAGACGCGGGCGTCGGGTGTGGGCCGCACCGACCACGCCGACGCCACGGTCCGATCCTTGGCGTTCTGGTTGTAGTCCAGGAACACGCCGCGCCGCTCCTCCTTCCACCACTTACTCGTCGCCTGTCCGGGCGCGCGGCGCTCGATTTCGCGAGCGAGCGCCAGCGCGGCGCGCCGCACCTCGTCGAAGCTCCAGCGCCGCTCGATGCGCACGTTCACGTGCATGCCGCGCGAGCCTGAGGTTTTGGGCCACCCGCGGAGCCCGTGCTCCTCCAGCACGTCGCGTACGAGCAGCGTCACGCGTCGCACATCGTCCCAACCGACACCCGGACCAGGATCGAGGTCGATGCGCAGCTCATCGGGATGCTCGAGGTCATCGGCGCGCACGGGGTGCGGATTGAGATCGATGCAGCCGAGGTTGACGATCCACAGGAGCTGCGCGGCGTCGCGAACGACGATCTCGCGCGCCGTTCGGCCGGATGGGAAGCGCAGCTCTACCGTCTCGATCCAGTCCGGATGCCGCTCCGGAGCGCGCTTCTGGAAGAAGGGCTCGCCCTCGGCGCCCTCCACATAGCGCTTGAGAACGATCGGCCGGCCCGCGATGCCGCGCAGCGCGCCCTCGGCGACCGCGGCGTAGTACTTCGCGAGATCGAGCTTGGTGTAACCGGCGCGCGGGAAGAAGACCTTGTCCGGGTGGGTGATCGCCACCTCGCGGCCCGCGATCTCCATGACTGCGCCGCGGTGAGCGCCGGAGCCGTCAGACGCCCGCGCGGACGCCGTCAGACCCCCGCGCGCTTGAGCGTCACGCCGATGTTCTCGGCCGCCTGCTTGAGCTGGCCGCGGTCGATCTCGCGCACGGTCTCGACGACGGCCGCCGACACCGGCGTGGGGACGCCAGCCTCGCGGCCTTTGTCGACGACGAAGCCGTTCATGTAATCAATCTCCGTCGGCCGGCCTTTCGCTACGTCCTGCGCCATCGACGCCTTCCAGTTGCGCCCGCTCGCCGACTTGGGACGCAGCATCTCGTCTAGCGTCTGCCACGTCTCGCGCTGATCGGCGGCGGCCCACTGCTCCGCGGTCGCGCCGTTGATTTTTGGAATCGTGTAGCCGAGCGCCAGCCCCACGCGCGCCGACTCCGCGGCGAGGTGGATCGTGATCGCGCGGCCGACTTCGCTGGAGGCGATCTCGGTCGAGCCGAGGCCGGACATTGCCTGCACCGGGTTGCCCATCGCGTTGGCGCAGAGCTTGGACCAGCGCTCGCCCCAGAGGTTGTCAGTCGCCTTCGAGCCGTCGACGACTTTCAGCATGTCGGCGATCATCTGCGTGCGCGGCGTGATCTTGCCGTCGTGCTCGCCGGCGCGGAAGACGTCGTGGCCGGTGGCGCCGCCGCGCTCGTGACCGCGCTCGACCTGGCCCGCCTTCCATGACGCCACGCCGATCTTGGACATCACGAGGCCGACGGCGCGCTCCTTGCCGACCACCGAGGCGACGATGGGATCGGGCCAGCAGTTTTCCGCCGCGACGACGAAGCCGTCGGACTTGATATGGCGCGATGCGAGCTGGGTGGCCCACGCGGTGTCGTAGACCTTCATCGCGACGAAGGCGACGTCGAAGTCGCGCGGCAGCCGCTGGGACTCGTGCAGGTGATAGATCGCCGGTCGCGCCTCGAACGGATCGTGCGGCCCGGTAACGGAGATGCCTTTGGCGCGCACCGTGTCGACCTGCTCGGCCCACGGATCGACGAGCGTCACGTCCTGGCCCGCGCGCGTGAGGAACGCGCCCAGGTAGCTGCCGATCGCGCCCGCGCCGACGAAGAGAATTTTCATCGCCCCGACCTCCTTGTCAGGGCGCCGAGTGTATCACCAGCGCGTGTCGAAGACCTCCACGACCGGCGCCGTGCGCGGGCGCCGGAACAGCGCGATGACACGGTCAGCGAGTGGAATCAGCTGCGCGGGGACGCCGACGTCGGGCGGCAGCGGCCGCCGCAGGGCCTGCGCCCGATCGAGATCGACGACGACGAGCGCATCACGGCCCCAGAGCGCGACGAAGCGGCCGTCCGCGCTGACGCCGCTGCGCCGTCCGACCTCGAGCACGGCGAGGGGGTTGGTGGGACCGGCATCGACGCCGAAGCGCCAGATGAGCGTGCGCTCGGAACCCTCGCCGACACACACGACATCGGCCGCGCGCGTGCCGACGAGCTGACATGCGGCGCCGGTGGGCCACACCGCGATCAGCTCCTGCGCATTGCCGTTCAGGCGCCACACGCGCGTTTGCCACCGCAAGCCGCGATCGTAGATCCACCCGCCCCACGGCAGCCGCGCCAGTGTCGTCGCCCCGCTGAGGGCTCGAATGCCGCGGCCGTCCGGACGGATGGCGACCAGCTCGGCGTCGGGGTCGACGCTGTCCGTCTCGTCGGCGGCCCAGCGATAGCGGTTGATACCGGGACTGCCGATGCGGCCGACGAGCCCGACGTACTCCTCTGCCTCGGGGTCGTAGCCGACGACCGCCCAGCCGGACCCTTTCACGGATGACACCGTCGGCGTGTTCAGCGACGGCAGCGCGATGCTCCAGCCGGCCGTGCTGGACTCGGCCAGCTCCACGTGCTGCAGCCGCGTGTGGGTCGCCGACTCCACGAGCGTGACGGCGTTGCTCTCATCCACGAAGCGAAGATCGCGCGCGTCCATCTCCGTGCGTCCGCCGTCCAGCCCGAGGATCAGGTAGCGATCGGGGGCGCGCGCCGCCTCACGGGTCAGCACGGCCACGCGCTGGCCGCTCGGCGAGACGCGGAGCGCAGAGACGCGCCAGGGCAGCTCGAGCTGCGCGCTGCGCGCAAGCGTGCCGCGTGTCAGCTCGCCCGCGAGCGTCGCGGGCGACTCGAGCACCGTGTCGAACAGCCTGAGGCCGGGCCCGGCGAGCAGCGCTCCCGCGAACACGAGCACGCCGGCGCGGCGCACGGCGCGGGGCGGCGTCGTCAGCATCGCCGCCGCGAGCGCCAGCACGGTCGCCCACACGATCGGGGCACCGCCGAGCAGATGCACCGCCACCAGCGAGCGCTTGTTGGCGCCGATCAGGTGGGCGAGCAGCGGCCCGAGCGTCAGCACGACGACGAGCGTCAGCACGCCGATGACCGGCATGTAGTCCACCGGCCGCGGAGCGAACGTTCGCGGCTGCAGCGCGAGCCACGCGGCGACGCCGCACACGACGCCGGCGACAACGGCATACGTGAGCACCGACCACGTCGGCGTGCGCGCGCCGGCGTCCACGGCGATGACGAGCAGGCAGGCGCCCGCGACGGCGGCGACGGCGGCAAGCGCGGCGCGACTCGGGCGGATGAGCGCGACCACCGCCGTGATCAGACACAGCGACAGCAAGCCGGCGACGAGTGTGGCCACGAGGCCAAGGCCGAGCGCGGCGAGGCGTCCGAGCGCCTCCGGTGGCTCCGGCGTGACCGTGTCGTGGGCCAGCCGGTGCTCGATGGCGTCGAGCTTGCGCTGCAGCGCCGCAACGTCGCCGGCCGCGATCCGCGCCGCCCGTGAGGCGCCGCTGCGATCGCGCGCCACCAGCGACGCGCCGCCCCACCAGAACGCGCGCACGCGCAGCTCGACGAGCTCGTCGTAGGGCACCGACCAGCGCGACCGCGCCGTCGCGCGCAGGACCTCGGGATCGCGCTGCTTCGCGTCGCGCGCCTCGACCCACGCCACGCCGTCGCGGTCCAGCACGATCAGCGCGCCGGCACGCTCCGTCGCGACGACGAGCGTGTCGTCGAACGGCATCACGGGAATCGCGGCGACGCGGCGGATCGCGTGCAGCCGGCGCGCAAGGCTCGGATGCGACGCGCCGTGCTCGAGCTCGGCGCTGAAGCGCCGCGGCATCCGTCCGGCGAGGGTGAGCTTGGTGAGGCCGCTCACGAGCGCTTCGGGATCCTCGCAGAGCTCGAGCGCTCGAAGGTCGCTCGCCGTCTCGTGCGCCTTGTGACGCGCGGTCTTGAGCAGGAACACGAAGATCAGCAAGAGCGACCAGAGCGGGATAAACGGCCCCGCGGGCAAATATTCGAGGACGAGCGCGACGCCCAGCGTCCCGACGCCGGTGAGCGCGTAAGTGACGGCCGCCGCGAGGTGGCAGCGCCGGCGATCGTAGTGCTCGAGGTGCGCCACCTCGTGTGCGAAGACAGCGGCCTGCTCGCGGACGCTGAGGAGCTCCAGCGCCGGGTCGGTGAACATGACGCTCGGCGCGCTCGGCGACGGAAACGCGAACGCGTTGACGAAGCGGCCGCCGGGCACGGGCATCTCGAACAGCCGCGGTCGCGCCGCGCGCGAGCGGTCGACGATGGACTGCCATTCGGGGCGCATGAGTCGCGCCCGCGCGCGGACGAGCCACACGAACACGTCCGCGTAGCGCGTCGCCCATACCCCGAGCACCAGCGTCAGCGTCGCTGCGGCCGCCCAGCGCCAGACGCCGGCCGCTTCGATCGCCGTCGGGGCGAGCAGCAGCGCCAGCCAGAAGCCGAGCCACGCGGCGTGGAACCGGAGCTGCCAGCCGAGGTACGTGCCAAGCGCCCAGCGCTCGTCCAGGAGCACGCGGCGCGAGGGGTAATCGCCGATCCACAGGCCGACGAGTACACCGACGAAGGCCAGCCAGAAGTACGGTCCCGCGGCAAACGGCAGCACGACCGAGCTCAGCAGCGTGACGCGCTGGGTGTGCTGAACTCGCGCGAGCAGCCGCTCGGCCAGCGCGGGATCGTCGCGGCGAGAGAGGAGGCGGCGCCCACTCCACCAGGCGAACACACCGGGGACGAGGATGCACGCCAGGAGCGGCCAGGTACCGGACACCGACATCCACTACCAAAGTAGAGTTTTTTGCAGCTCAGGGTCAATTCCGGCGTCGCCGCCGCGGATAACGTAAACTTACGCGCTCAGGAGGCCTGGCCATGGCGACCATGTACCGCTATCAATTGCCCGTCGAGCAGACCGGCTGGACGCTTTCGGGCGAGACCCAGACGTCGTTCACGTGGGAGTACGAGGACGAGCGCGCCTCGCTGCTGTCGCTCTACGACAAGGGCAAGAAGCAGCAGTGGGACGCCGCCACGCGCATCGACTGGTCGCAAAACCTCGACCCCGAGAATCCCCAAGAGGTCGACGATCGGCTGATCCCGATCTACGGCTCGCCGCTCTGGGACAGGCTCACGGACAAGGAGAAGGTGCATCTGCGCCATCACCAGCAGGCGCAGACCCTCTCGCAGTTCATGCACGGCGAGCAGGGCGCGCTCATGGCCGCCGCGCGCATCGTGCAGACCGTTCCCGACCTCGACGCCAAGTTCTACGCCGCCACGCAGGTCATGGACGAGGCGCGCCACGTCGAGGCGTACGCGCGGCTGCTCAACGAAAAGCTCGGCCTGGCGTATCCGATCACCCCGGGCCTCAAGGCGCTGCTCGAAACCGTGCTGACCGACCGGCGCTGGGACATGACGTACCTCGGGATGCAGATCCTCATCGAGGGGCTGGCGCTGGCCGCCTTCCAGCGCATCCGCGACTTCGCCAAGAATCGGCTGGCCGCTTCGGTGAACGCCTATGTCATGCAGGACGAGGCGCGGCACGTGGCGTTCGGGCGGCTCGCGCTGCGCGATTTCTATCCGCAGCTCTCGGACGCGGAGCGCGGCGAGCGCGAGGAATTCGTCGTCGAGGCGTGCTACCACATGCGCGATCGCTTCAATCAGAAGGAGCTGTGGGAGCACCTCGGCTTGCCGGTGAAGGAAGCCATCGAGGTCGCCATGGCCTCGGAGAACATGCGCATGTTCCGCAAGCGGCTGTTCAGTCGCATCGTCCCGACCGTGAAGGACATCGGCCTCTGGGGCGAAAAGGTCCAGAAGGCCTTCGCCGACATGGGCGCCATCGAGTTCGCCGCGGTCGACAGCGACGCGCTGCTGGAGCAAGACGCCCGCGTCGCCGCCGAGTTCGACGCGGGCGTGTTCGTTCGTAAAGCTCTCGCGTAACGGGCGAGGCCTAGCGGATCGCGGTCGGCGCGACCGTCGAGCCGGAGAACCCCTTCATCTTCAGCGGCTGCATGATGAAGGCGAACTCGTAGACCTGCTTGGCCGCCAGCTCGTCCAGCTTCATGTTCTCGAGAATGTGAACGCCATTGATCGGCAGCATGATCTGGTGGACGGGCAGCGAGATTTCCTTATCGGGGTTCGGCGCGACCTCGACCGGCCAGTTGTCGGAGCCGATGATCATCGGATCCTGCTTGACGAGCCATTCGGCGGCCGCGATGCCGATGCCGGGGCACGACTTCACATAGCGCGCATTGTCCTTCGCCCAGAGCTTGCCCCAGCCGGTGTGGATGATGACGGCGTCGCCCTTCTGCAGCGTCAGACCCTGCTTCTGGAGCGCCTGCTGCAGGTCTTGCGGCGTGATCTCGTAGGTGTCGCCGAGCATGTCCACGCCCTTGAGCCCCGCAACGTCGATGAGCACGCCGCGCGTCATCAGCGTGCCGACCTTCTCGATGCCGAGCTTCGTGAACCCGCCGCGGCTCGAGATGTCGTCCTGCTTGTTGCAGTTGTAGAGGCTGTCACCGATCGTCTGGTGCGCGAAGCCGTCGAGCTGCGTGCCGACCTGACCGATCTCGCTGATGACGACCTCTTCGTTGCTGCCGCGCCGGTTCGCGGGCGGGTTCAAGAACGTGCGCTTGGTGTGCACGTCGAAGCGCCGCGTGCCGAAGAACGGCATCTCGGAGGACAGCACGTGGGCGAGGTCGATGTGCTCACCCGTCTTGATGAGCTTCGCCGCGCGCAGCACGGATTCCTTACCCATGTGATTGCCGGAGCCGCGCTCGTCGTTGGCGCCCCACTTGGATGGACAGCGCTGGCTGTCGGCGGGCGGGCGCCAGGACTGGGCGTGCGCGAGCGTGGTCGTAACCGCGAGCATCAGTGGCAGGGCGAGGCCGATCGTGAATGCGCGCATGGGATCCTCCCGGGCGGCTTCACTGCCGCCGCGCCGGGAAGAATAGGCGAGTTCGATCAGCTCATAAAGGCGTAACTGGCGGTGTCGGAGACGGGGCGGTACCCGAGCTGCTGGTAAATGCTGTTGGACGTCGGATTCGCCAGGTCAGTAAACAAAAAACAGAAACGGCTGCCCTGCTCCAAGAGCCGCCGCGTAAGGGCTCCGACGCACGTTGTCGCGTAGCCGCGGCTCCGCAACGACGGCGGCGTGTACACGAGATTGACGCGCACACCGTTCGGCGTCTTGCCGGACCATGCCGCCATCGAGACGGGTTCGGGATCCTCCCAGAGGAACAGCATGCCGTATGCGATTCGGTGCCTCGCCGCCTCGGCGGCATCGACGCGTTCGTCAGGGGTCGCTTCTGCCGCAAAGGCGGCGATCCAGCCCGCCAGCAGCGCGGCGTCCGACTCGCGCGCCAGCCGGAGCGCTCCGGAGGCGACACGCGACGGACGTGTCACGCGCTCGATTTGATAGATGCGCTGCCGGCCGGCCCTGATGGTGCGCTCGCCGCTTCGTGTTGACCACACGTCCGCAAACGCGGCCGTGCTTGCGTCGGGTCCGGCCACGCCGGGCAGCGTGCGATAAAACGCGGCGACGTCGTCGACCAACGTGGTCACCGCCGACAACGGCATCTGCGTGATGACGAGCTTGTGCGGTGGGGTCCGCATCGCACAGCCGACGATTTCCGAATTGTCATACACACACGCCAGGTATGGTGCGATACCGGCCGGCGACGGTGCGCCGATGCCGGGGGCGTTGCCGAGAATCAGATTGTTCTTCGCCTCGGCTCGGAGGAGCCAGGAGCGAGCGGCCTGAAGAAACGACTGGCCGTCGAGATGGCGAACGACACGCACGCGTGCGTCGCCGCGCTAGACGCCGACGCCTTCCGGGATGATGCCGTCCCAGACCGCGGTCCGCGTCGCGTATGGCGGATCGGCTGTCGGGCCCTCGCCGGCGAGCGTCGTGCGACGCATGACGCGCTTGTAGCGCGCGGCGTCCCACGAGCGGCCGCGGTGCAGCACGCAGCGGTTGTCCCACATCACGAGATCCCACTGCGTCCAGCGGTGCTGGTAGACGCACTCGGCTCGCGTGGTGTACGCGAGCAGCTCGTCGAGCAGCCGGCGCGATTCCTCGTATGCCAGGCCCTCGATGTACCAGGCGTGCGAACCGATGTAGATCGCCTTGCGTTCATTCACGGGATTGACGCGCACCAGGGCCTGGCGCACCGGCGGCAGACCCGTCTCGTGCTCCGGATCGAAGAGTCCCTTCGCGATCGTGCTGCGCGAATAGAGAATGCTGTGCACGGCAACGCGCCCCTCGAGCCGCCGCTGCGTCTCCGCGGGCAGCGTGGCCCACGCATGGCGCATGCTCACGTACTCGGTCTCGCCGCCGACGGGCGGCACCTCGCGTCCCGACAGCAGCGACGCCATCGCGGGCACCGGCTTGAACGAGCTGTCGGTGTGCCAGAGCTGGTTGCCCGACTGGTACTGCATGCGCCGGTCGCCCCAGTCCATCAGCTGCTGCTCGCCCTTTGGATCCACGTTCGACAGATCCACCATGTTCTCGTGCAGACGATGCTCCTGGCCGATCGATCGGATCGTCTTCTCGAGCGGACCGAAGCGCGTCGTAAACGCCATCTGCTGCTCGTCGGTGAGCGGCTGACTCGGGAAGACGAGGACGGAGTATTCCTGGAACGCGTCGTGGATCTGGCGGAAGGTCGCCGCGTCCATCGGAGCGGCGAGGTCGACGCCCTCGACGCGGGCGCCGAAGATCGGATGAAGCGGCGTGAGCGTCAGCGCGGCCATGGGACCTCCTCCTGCAGCGGCGACTCTACCATGGCGCGCGTGCTAGACTCCGCGCCGGCATGAGCACGCCGTTCGGACGCAAGCCTGCGCCGCCCGCCGGCGGCGTCGAGCCGCGCTGGGTCACGACGGCCAACGGCTTCGAGGGGCATCGCATCGCCGAGTATCGCGGCGTCGTGCGCGGCATCGTGGTGCGCTCGCGCAGCGTGCTGGGCAACTTGGGCGCCAGCGTGCAGACGTTTTTCGGCGGCAACATCACGCTCTATACCGATATGTGCGAGCGCGCGCGGCAGGACGCCTACGGGCTGATGCTGCGCCACGCGGCCGAGGCGGGCGCCAACGCCATCGTGGCCATGCGCTACGACGCCAACGAGATCTCGCCCGGCGTCACCGAGGTGCTGGCCTACGGCACCGCGGCGGTACTCGAGCCCGCGCCGCGCGCCTAGGTAAGAGGCGGACCGCCCCAGCGCTCGCGCATCGCGAACTCGCTCACTGGCTTGCGCGTCAGCTTCGTCAGCTGCTTCACGGGCCGGCCCAGCGGCATCACGGAAGCCACGGCCACGTGGTGCGGCAGACCGAGCAGCTTCTTGAGCTCCGGCTCCTGCGCCACCGCCAGCGTCGTGATCGTGCCGCCGAAGCCGCGCGCGCGGGCCGCGAGCAGGATGCTCCACGCGAACGGATAGATCGACGCGCCGCTGATGACGCCGACGCGCTGGAGATTCTGGTCGGTGGAGGCGACGACCTTGAGATCCACGCAGATCACGAGGATCACGGGCGCCTTGAGCACCGGCTCGATCAGCCGCGGCAGCGGCTCGGTGCGCTCGATGGTTGCCGCGTCCACCCGCGGCGGATCGATCGTGTTCCACGGGTTCTCGCCGTTCTTCTGCTGCGCCACGTAGCGCTTGGCGCCGAACTCCGTCAGCTTGGCGATCGCCTGCCGCGTGGCCGGCTCGCGCACCACGATGACCTTCCAGCCCTGGCGATTGCCGCCGCTCGGCGCGAAACGCGCGCGGTCGAGGATCTCGGCCAGCGTGGCGTCGGGCAGGGGATCGCTGCTGAACTCGCGCGCCGCGAACGTCGTGCGCATCGCCTCATCGAGATCCATGGCGCCTCCTGGCGAAACGTCGGATTTAGAGAAACGTCGGGTCAGGATCGAGGCCGAGCAGGAACCGCCCGACATTCTCGAAATGATCGTCGCGGCCCTGCACCTGCTGCGCGACGGTCGGCGAAGCCGGCGATGGTCGGCGCCAGCGTCCGCGCGCGCTCGAGATAGTCCCGACCGGGGTCAGAGACGGTCACGCTGCTCCACCAGCTTCCAGTACGTGTCCTTGTTGAGGATCTTGTCGCCGCGGAACTCGTAGATGTCGCAGCCGCGGTAGTTGAGCTTCTCGCCGTCGGCGCCGGTGCCCGTCACCATCCAGACGCTCACGGCGCGCTCGCCGCAGATGAACGCGTCGACGTGGTCCCAGCGCATGTCCCAGATGACCTTGAAGCGGTCGGCGAGGACCTTGCGGATGGCCGCCTTGCCGCGCACGCGGCGGCCGTCGGCCTCTGGGCCGCGGGCCATCAGGAACGTCGCGTCCTCCGCGAAGAAGGTCATGATGCGATCGACGTCGCGACTGTTGAACGCCGCGTTGATGTCTTTCATGAGCGCCGGCGTCGGACCGCCGGCGACGGTGTGCGTCGTCATGCGCGATCTCCTGGTTACGGTCGTATGGCGTGGGTGAACGGGCCCGGTCGGCGCAGCGGCGCCGCGAGCTCGACCCACTCGCAGAGCAGCCGGCGCGTGTCGCGCGGATCGATGATCTCCTCGATCCAGAACGTCTCGGCCGAGCGGAACGGCGACCGCAGCTTCGTGAGCCGCTCCTCGATCTCCGCCATCTTGGCGGCGGGATCGGCCGCGGCGTCGAGATCGGCGCGATACGCCGCTTCGATCCCGCCCTCGAGCGGCAGCGAGCCCCAGCGCCCCGACGGCCACGCGTAGCGCGTGCAATAACGTCCGCCGTTGCGGTGCGCGGCCCCGGCGACGCCGAAGCAGTTGCGGATCATCACCGCGCACCAGGGGATCGTCGTCTGCCAGATGGCCGACATCGCGCGCACGCCCTGCTTGATGGTCCCCGTACGCTCGGCGTCCGGGCCGATGAGAAAGCCCGGGCAGTCGACGAGGTACACCATCGGCAGATGGAACGTCTGCGCGACGTCGACGAAGCGCTCGACCTTCTGACAGGTGTCAGCGGCCCACGCGCCGCCGTAGAAGAAGGGATCGCTGGCCATGAGCGCGATCGGCCAGCCGTCCAGCCGCGCGAGCGCGGTGATGATCGAGCGGCCGTAGAGCGGGGCGATCTCGAACAGCGAGCCGGTGTCGACGATGGCCTCGAGGATCGGCCGCATCTTGTACGGCTTGCGCACGTCGCGCGGGATCGCGTCCATCAGCCAGTCGACGCGCCGCGCGGGATTGTCCTCGCGGGGGCCGTGCGGCGGCACGTCGTCGATCGACGAGGGCAGGTAAGACAAAAAGCGCCGCGCGCGCGCGAACGCTTCTTCTTCCGTGTCGACGGCGTCGTCGACGGCGCCGGCCTTGAGCTGGATCTCCCAGCCGCCGAGCTCGTTCTTGGTCAGCTTCTGTCCCAGCCGCTCGACGACCGGCGGACCGGCCACGAACAGCGCGGAGAGCTCCTTGACCATTACCGAGTAGTGCGCGGCGGCGAGGTGCGCGGCGCCGAGGCCGGCGACCGACCCGAGACCCAACGCCACGCGCGGGACGGTCCCCATGTTCGTGACGACCTGCTCCCAGCCGGCGAGCGCCGGGACGTTGGCGCGGCCGGTGGTCTCGATCGTCTTGACCGAGCCGCCGCCGCCCGAGCCTTCGACCAGCCGGATCAGGGGCAGCCGCAGCTCGTAGGCCATTTCCTCACACTGCAGGTGCTTCTCTTTGATCGTGGCGTCGGCGGAGCCGCCGCGCACCGTGAAGTCGTCGCCGCCGACGACGACCGGCCGCCCGTCGACCTTGCCGCGGCCGAAGACGAAGTTCGACGGCGTGAAGGTCTTCAGGTCGTTCGCGGCGTCGTAGGCGGCGGTGCCGGCGATCTTGCCGACCTCGTGGAAGCTGCCGGGGTCGAGCAGCTTGGCCATGCGCTCGCGGATCGTCATCCGACCGCCGGCGTGCTGGCGCTTCACGCGCTCGGGCCCGCCGAGCTCCTCGGCCAGCGCCTCGCGGCGGCGCAGCTCGTCCATCTCGGATTGCCAGGTCATTCTTGCTGAGGGCCCCGACATGGCCCCCAGACCCCCATCGCTCGGACGCGCCCCGGCGGAGCCGTGGCGCGCCTCGAAATTCCGCTGTGCCAGGTCATTGGGGGAATCTTACGTCAGCGGCGGGCGGCGCCGGTGGAAGTCGGTCCGCGACTGCCACGCGCGGGCCGCGGCGAGCACGACATTCTCGTCCCAGGCGCGGCCCATGAACTGGATGCCCACAGGCAGACCGTCGGGCGTGAGCCCGCACGGCACGCCGACGGCCGGGAGCCCGGCCGCGTTGCCGACGGCGCCGAGCACGTCCGGCGCGCCGCCGCGGATGGGGCTGCGAAACTCCTCGCCGAGCCGCGCACCGACGGCGGCGCGGCTCGGTCCGACGATCGCGTCGTAGCGCCGCAGCACGCCATCGATCTCCCGCGCGACGACGCCGCGGAGCTTCAGCGCGCGCAGGTAATCCTTGGCGAGAACGACGTCGCGCGCGTACGGCGTGATGCGGTCCTCGGGTGCCGTGAGCTCGGCGATACCGCCGCTCTCGATCAGCGTCTCAGACGCGGAGGAAGCCTCCGCCCAGAGGATGACCCGCGTCATCGCCTCGTACGGACGGTCGGGCAGGGTGATCTCCTCGATCGTTCCGAGCGCGCGCAGCGTGTCGAGCGCTTTCAGGAAAGCATCACGAACCGCCGGCTGCGCGCCGTCGACGGTGCCGCGCACGACCGCGAGGCGGAACGGTCGACCGGTGTCGTCGGCATCATACCTATAGGGTCTCCCGCTCGAAGTCGGATCGGCAGCGTCGGGCCCGGCGATTGCGTCGAGCACGAGACCGCAATCATCCGCGGTGAGCGCGAGCGGGCCGAGCTTGTCGAGCGTCCAGCAGAGCGCCATGGCGCCGTGCCGGCTAACGCGACCGTACGTCGGCCGGAGCCCGGTGACGCCGCAGAATGTTGCGGGGCTGAGAATCGAGCCCCATGTTTCGGAGCCGATCGCGAACGGTACGCACCCCGCGCCCACGGCGGACCCGGAGCCGCTCGACGAGCCGCCGCTCCACACGTCCGGCGACCACGGCGAGATCCCGGGACCGGTGAACGACGCGTTCGGCTGGCGATAGCCCATGCCGCCCGCGAACTCGACCATTGCCAGCTTCGCCACCAGCACCGCGCCCGCCTCCTCGAGCCGGCGGATGACCGTCGCGTCGTAGTCGAAGCAGCGGTTGCGGAACGGCGCCGCGCCCCACGTGGTCGGAATGCCGCCCGACGTCGCGAGCAGATCCTTGGCGCCGTACGGGATGCCGTGCAGCGGCCCGCGGTCGCGTCCGGCTCTGAGCTCGCGCTCGGCGCGGCGCGCCTGCTCCAGCGCGCGCTCGCGCGTGAGGGTTACGACCGCGTTGAGCTTGCCGCCGACCGTCTCGAGGCGGTGCAGACACTGCTCGGCCAGATCGACCGGTGACAAACGCCCCGCGCGCAGGTCGGCGCCCAGCTCGCGGATGGTGCGAAACGCGACGCTCACGACGCGCTCAGGGATCGGCCCGGAACGGGACGAACGACTGGACCGGCTCGGCGTTGTCCGGAACTGCGGCCGCGCGCAACGCGGCTACGTCGCGCAGCATGCCGTCGATCGTCTCGCGGACGATGGCGAGCTGTGCCTCGTCCAGCCGCGCGCCGTAGCGGTGGCGGATGAGCGCGAAGAGGAGCGCCGCCTCGTCGTCTACTGGAGCCACACCGGGTTCAGCACGAGGTCGAAGTTCGGGTGCAGCTTGAACCCCTGCACACGCTTTCTGTGCACGATGACTTGCTTGCCGTGGTCGACGAAGATCCACGGCGCGTCCTCGACCACGAGCTTCTGCGCCTCGCGGTAGAGCGGCACGCGCGCCTTCTCGTCGATCGTCGTGCGGCCGCGACGCAGCAGATCGTCGACGCGGTCGTTCTGGTAGTAACCAGCGTTGAACGCCGGCGGGAAGCGATCCGAGGACAGCAGCATGTACATCATGTGGTCGGGGTCGCCGATCGACGGATTCCAGGACATCTCGGCCATGTCCGGCTGCTCGAGATACTTCCGAAGATACGCGCCCCACTCCATCGTCTGGATTTTCGCGCGGACACCGACCTGCGCGAGGTTGGCCTGGATGACGGTGGCCATCTCGACCGGCGACTGCATGCCGGAGCCCGACTCGGGTACGAGGAACGTGAGGTCGAAGCCGTTGGCGTAGCCCGCGTCTTTCAGAAGCGCGCGCGCTTTCTCGAGGTCGTACGGATAGCGGGCGGTGTTCTCCTCGTAGTACGAGCCATACACCGGCGAGATCGGGCCGCGCGAGACGATCGCCGTGCCGCGCAGGATGTCGCGGATGATCGCCTCCTTGTTGACGGCGTAGTTCAGCGCCTGGCGCACGCGCTTGTCCTTCAGCACCGGATGCCGCGTGTTCAGCGTGACGTACCACACCGCCGACGAGTTGCTCTCGGCCACGACGATGTTGGGATCGCGGCGGAGCTCGTCCAGGCTATCGGGCGGGACGTCCATCGTCAGGTCGATGTCGCCGGTCTTGAGCGCGACGAGCCGCGCCTGCGCCTCGACGATGGGCACGTAGATCGCCTGGCGGATTTTCGGCGCGCCGCCCCAGTAGGCGTCGTTGCGTGCCAGCACCACCTTCACGCCGGGCTCCCACGTCTCGAGCTTGAACGGCCCGGTGCCCACGGGGTGCTTGACGACATCCTTGCCCCACTTCTTGAGCGATTCGGGGCTGAACATGAACAGCGACTGGTGGGCGAGGTATTGCAAGAATGGCGTGAGCGCGGCTTTGAGCTTGATCTGGACGGTGCCCTGGTCGAGCACCTCGACGCCGGCGACGTTGCCGAGAAAGCCCTTCACGTAGGGATACGTGCCCGTCGCGTAGTACGGGCCCTTGTCGTTGAGTTGGCGCTCGAACACGAACTTGACGGCTTCCGCGTTGAACGGTGTGCCGTCGTGGAACGTCACGTTCGGCCGGAGCTTGAGCGTGTAGGTGAGCCCGTCCTTGCTGATGTCCCACGATTGCGCGAGGCCCGGCACGAGCTTGTAGCTGCCGAGTTCCTGGCCGACGAGGCCCTCGAAGATGCGCTTGGTCACGCGCGCCGAGTTGAGGTCGGTGATCTGCGGCGGATCCATCGTGACCGGCTCGGCAAGGAGCCCGATGACGATCGCGTCCTTCGGGGGCGCGGCCGATGCGGCGGTGACGAGACCCAGCGCGATGAGGACGGCGAAGACGACGCGGCGTGTGCGCATGCGTGGCCCTCCTGAAAAGGCGGCTGATTCTACACCACGCAGCGGCGCGCGCGATCTACGGCCGACGTCGGAAGCCTAAGTCGTATTCTCGTCCAGCGCCGCGACGCTTTCGTCCAGATGCGTGACGCTCGTGGTACCGACGATCACTGTCGAGACCGCTGGCAAGCCGGCGGCAAGGCGGATCGCCGACTGCGCGAGCGTCCTCCGGCCGTCATGCCGCGTCGAGGCGCCGCCGGCGCGGAGCAACTCTCCGCCTCGAAGCGGCTGGTTGGCAATGACGCCGATCGCCCGCGCTTGCGCCCAGGCCAGGAGGTCATCGATTGTGGCGGGCACTCCACGCGAGACGGGTATTTGCAGTGTCGAGAAGCGCCGGCGGCCATCGCCGAGCGCGTGCTGTGCCTGCGCCGCCGTCCCGAAGCCCAGGCCGAAGAAACGGATCTTGCCCTCGGCGGCCAGCCGCTCGAGCGTCTCCAGAGCGCCATCGCGATCGAGGGCCGCCGCGGTGGGGCTGTGCAGCTGCAGCAGATCGATGCGGTCCGTTCGGAGCCTGCTGAGCGAAGCCTCCACCGCGGCCCGGAGATAGCCAGGAGAGTAGTCACCACGTCGGAACCAGCCCCGAAACCGGCGCAACACGCCCGAGCCCGTGGTCGCGCGGCGCGCGAGCGACCAGAGATACGGACGCGCGTGGGCAACCACCGCCGGCGGCAGCCGCCAGCCAAGCCCGACTTTCGTCGCGATGACGACTCGGGCCCGGTGGGAAGCGAGAACCTCGCCGAGCAGGCGCTCGCTCTCGCCGGCCATATAGATGTCGGCGGTGTCGAAGAACGTCACGCCGCGATCCACGGCGTGCTCGAGCAGCGTCACGAGCTCGGCTCGGGTCTTCCCACCACGCTGTGCGCCGAGGTGACTGCACCCGAGTCCGACGACGGACACGGACAGTCCGGTGCTGCCGAGCTGTCTATAGATCAAGCCGCTGGCAGTAGATCAAGCCGCTGGCAGTCTGCCGACTCGCGGCGAATGACGAGGCGAAGATGGCCTTGAGCGCTCAAGTCACCCCGGTCCACGGCGCGCAACCAATACTGGCTGGTGCTGGTACAGAACACCATCGAGCCGTTGGATCTCAACGAAGGAACTCTCGCCGAGCAGCGAGACGAGCCGATCAATCGGGACTGCGTAGTATTGCGACGAGCCCGCAATCACCGTCGCCGGTTTCGAACCGCGCCCCTCGCGGATGAAGTACATCGCCACGTCATAGAAGTCGCCGTCCCAGTCTCGCGTCTGGACGACGAAGTAGCGATCATCGCCGTCCGAGCGAAAACCGTACGGTATCAGCTGTGGCGAAGATCTTTTCTCCGTCGAGTAGTCGCGGACGCCGAGGATCGCGATTCCCCCGGGTCGGATGCATTGGTGGAAGTTTCCCAACGCCTCGCGGATCGCGCCGTCACTGAGCAGGTGCGGGATGGAGTTGTCGGCGCTGAGCACGACGTCGAATCCTGATCCGTGAACCTCCGCGCACCGACGCATGTCCGCGACCGTGAAGTCAATGGCGAGGCTGCGTTGAGCAGCTTCTCGGCGAGCGCGCTCCACGGCCGCCGATGATAGATCGGAAGCCGTGATGACATACCCGAGCGCAGCGAGACCAAGGGCTTGAGTACCGATCCCGCATGAGACGTCGAGGATCGACCGCGGAGGCGGGCCCACATGCTGGCGAATGATGCCGTCGAGGGCGGCCGCCTGTTGAACGATGGCGGCGTCCCAATCTTGATAGATGAGGTGATAGAGCCTCGCGATCTCGTCGTACATGTCAGGGGCTGGAGATCAGGTCATCCTCTCGCGAAACGATCCGTAGCCCGGATCAACTCCTTCGTGATGCCGAGATTGCTCGCCGCATGTCCAGCATCGTTCACGACGACCAACTCCGAGCTGGGCCAGAGGCGATGCAGATTCCACGCCGTCGCGATCGGCGCCTGAAAATCGAAACGCCCGTGCACGAGCACCCCGGGAATGCTCGCAAGCCGACCCACGTCACGCAGGACACGCCCATCTCCAAGCCACGCATCGTGACGAACGTAGTGCGTGACGAGCCGTGCAAAGGCCATCGCAAACGATGGATCACGGAATCGAGGCGCCAATCCAGGGGTCGGAGGCCAATCCGGTGTCGCGGACTCCCACATGCACCAGGCGAGCGCCGCCCGCTCACGAGTCGCGGGGTCAGGATCCTGCAACAAGCGGCAGTACGCCTCGACGATATCGCCGTCGCGACCGGCGACCGGCAAGGCGCTGCGGCGATGCTCCCACGCTTCGGGAAAGAACGCGGCAAGACCGTCACGAAACAACCAGTCGAACTCCTCGCGCCGACCCGTCCCCACTCCAAACAGGATCAATGCCGTGACACGAGTGGGAAACTGCTCGGCATATGCAAGCGCCAGCGCGCTGCCCCACGACCCTCCCAACATCAACCACCGCTCGATCTCGAGATGCTCCCGCAGCCGTTCCATGTCGGCGATCAGATTGTCCGTGGTGTTTCCCGACAAGTCTGTCTCAGGGGAGCTCGCATGAGGCCGGCTGCGCCCACAACCACGTTGATCGAACAGCACAACGCGGTAATCGTTAGGATTGAACAGCCGCCGATGCCAAGGCGTACACCCGGAGCCGGGACCACCGTGTAAGACGACAGCTGGCTTGCCCCGGGGATTGCCGCACACCTCCCAGTAGACGAGATCATCGCCAGTGACCTTCAGCATGCCCTGCGCAAACGGCTCGATCTCTGGATACAGGTCCGGCATCGCTACTCGTTCCCCTGCACGTCGACCAGCCCGCGCAGCGGGCTGTACACGTAGCGCATATCGGTGGCGCGGCCGCGCCCTTCCATCAAGAGCCAGTGAAAGCGCAGCGAGTGCGGCACGCCGTCGTAGACGAAGTCGATCTCCTTGATCGTCACTTTGAGCGGTTGCCGGCCGCGGGCGCAGTCGAGTTGATACTCGCGCACCTCGCCTTGTTTCCAGTGGCCGAGCGGAAATTTCACCTCGCCGCGGCAGCCGAGCTGCGGATAGCGCGAGTCGAAAAACCTGCCCTCCCGACTCAACGCGATCGACATGGCCGTGGCTGAGCGTTCTTGGTGAGCGGGTTACCGCCGGTCCGTAACGTGCGGTTGAAGAACCCGACGATCTCGCGATTCATCACCTGATGGAATGCGTCGCGATCGAAGCCCTTTGGGTCTCGCGCGCCCTCACCGGCCACGATCTTCAGCGCCGTGGGAAAGCTCGTGACGAACGAGAAGTGCCCGGCACCCTTGACCAGAACGCATTCCGCCCAAGGCAGCGTCTTCGCCACGCGCTCGGCATGATACGGCACGCGCGTCAGGTCGTCCTTTTCTGCAGCATAGACAAGCGCGGGAACCGTGACCCTTGCCAGCGCATCGTCTGTGAACGGCGCCGCGTTCGGCGCCATGAGCACGATGGATCGTACCCGGGGATCGCGGAGCTCTGGAAGGGAGCCGACCTTGCGAGCAGCTTCCCGAGCGGCAGCACCCCCGGAGCCGCAGAACCTCGCGTCGTCGGGATGCTCGCGGCAATGCGCGCCCGCTGCGCCGGGACTGGGTCGGGCACCGGCGACCGCCAGCGCCGTGTAGCCGCCATTCGAATGCCCCACCATCCCGATGCGATCACGCTCGATGTGACCCCCGAGGTCTCCGTCTTCCAGGACGGCATCAATGACGCGGGACACTTGCTTCGGGCGGCCGACCCACACCTCGACACCGGATCTGTCGTCGCCCTTCCCTCGCGGATGGGTGGGTGCCGCGACGACGTAGCCCTGCACGGCGAGCGCCATCGCCAGATCGCGGTGGAGCAAGGCCATGCCGCCGCCCCCATGCGAGACGACGATCACCCCAAAGGCCCCTGCCGCCACGGGGGCATTCTGGGCCACCGGCATCTCGAACGCGATGCGCCGACAGACGATCGCCGGCAAGCGACACAGCGAGAGCGAACTGGTCACGAAGAGAGGAGCGGGCGCCGCGGCGGTGGGATACCAGAGAGCGAGCGGGAATGACTCGCCAGTCACCGCGTCTTGCAGAGCGATCGTGCGGTAGCCGACGTTCCAAGACGGTGCGGCTTCCGCCGTCGAAGCGATGCAGAGAAGCAAGACTACGGACAGGAGGCGCACGCGACGCTGGAAGACTGCGGGCAACCTCATCCAGGTCTTACACGCATCACCGACGACCGCAGACCTCCATTTCCTGCCTTATTGCTGTGCGCCGAACGCTGGCGCTCAGCCGCGAGCGGCGCGATAGCCAGCTGTCCATCGGCCACGCCTGAGACGCGCCGCCCGTCGGTCTGTAGCGCCCTGTTGGGCGACAGGCACATCATTCGATCGGGCAGGTCAAAAACATTGAAACAATCGTGTCGTCAAGAAAGTGAGGGCTGGAGGCCGCGATCATAATCGTTGTTTTCTTATTCGATGCTGATTCAAGCTTGCGCTGCAATCCGACGACGCGTGGACTTAGACCCTTTGACAGCCGTGAGCCCTCCGGCACTTTAACGAGAAGACATCCGCCAGCCCTTCCGGTGATCTTAGTGACAATGGCCTCCCACTTTTCGGCACTTACGGTCTGGTTTCCGTTTATCGCCTCGATCTGCGTTCCACTTAGTGTGTCGCGAACAAAGCCTTCGAACTCATCCAAGTTCATCTTGGCGTAGTAGAGAACGCTCGCACCAACCTGCCGGGATTCGTCGATGTGACGCCGTAAGTCTGCTTTGGTCTTGTCGTTCACGCGACACCTCCCACCAATATGGAAACTCGGCGAACTTGGCGTCGCCCAACGGTCAGGCTGAGCGGCTGGCAGAGCCGGTCCGTTCAAGCCTGAGGTTATCCCGCCTGCGCTACCGCAATGGTCGCGTCGGCCGATGCGCAGCATTGGCTGCTCCAACTACCAAGACGCCAGTCTCCTGATCTCGGGTTCGCTCGATGAACGCACCTTGGAGCTCCCGGTCGTTGCGTAAGTCGTCGAAGTAACGTTTTGATGCGAAAACCAGGGCAGCGTAGAAGTCCTCTGCGTTGAGCACGGTGCGCCCGGCGGTTTGGGTCAGGTGCACGTGACCGTTGTGATGGGTAAGACTGTACGCGCCCGGTGAGAAGCCGTGTACCGCGGCGTTTCGCAATTCCACAGTGAGTCGCTCTGTGCGGGATGTGGCTCGGGAAAATAGCGCTGAACGAAGACCCGAAAGCGCTCACCGTTGCCTGCCTTCGGGCTTAGAAATCCACCAAGCGCCTCGATGGCGGTAAGGGAACAAATGAAGGAGAGGAACGCTCCGTCGTCATTCAGAAGGGAGGGCACTCCGCCTAGGTAAATGCGCGAGAAGTTTGCCGCTACATGCGCGATCAAGTCTTGGGTGGTCATACCCATCAATGAACCCCTGTTACTCGATCCTTGTCGGATAACGCCAGCGCTCAGCGGCCAGCGAAGCTGGTCCGCTGAAGCGGTTCGTTATCCGGCTGGTCACTGAATGAACTCATCGGCACGAACGAGGATTGATTGCGGTATCTGGAGCCCCAGTGCCTTCGCGGTTTTGAGATTGATAAGCAGTTCGTACTTATCGGACTGCTCGACTGGGATATCGCCAGGCTTGGTGCCTCTCAGAATCTTGTCGACATAGACTCCCGCGCGACGGAATTGTCTCGCCATGTCTGTCACATAGCTGAATAGCAGTCCTGTTCTCACGTATGGCTGGTAGGTCGTTGCCGTCGGTAACCGGTTCTTGGTGGCGAACTCCGCAAGCCGTTCGGAGTCACGCGGCGTGATCGGTAGTGGCCAAACGACAAGCGCTTCCGCACGTTGCTTCAGCACCGCCTCCAATGCTGCGTCGAGATCGGCCGAAGTCCGGAGCTCGACCCGCTGGGGCCTCACCCCCAAGATCTTGGCTGCGGCCGCCATCTGTTGATCGGGCAATGTCTGGCCTGGATTGCTCGAATCAATCAATACGCTGACCCGCGAGATCGCCGGCGCGGCCTCCTTGAGCAGCTCGAGGTTCTTCTGAACCATCTCGGCGGCCAGCATCGACAAGCCGGTGACGTTCGCGCCGGGTCGCGCCAGGTTGCTGACGATTCCGCTGGCGACGGGATTGTCGATGTACACCATGACGATCGGGACGGTTGTCGTCGCCTGCTTGGCGGCCAGCGTCATTATGGTGCCCGTCGCTAGCAGGACATCGACCTTGAGCCGGACCAACTCGGCCACGAGGTCGGGATATCTGTCGGTCTTCCCCGGTGCACTTCGGCATTCAATGACGACGTTACGCCCTTCGACGTACCCCACGTCATGTAGACCCTGGCGGAATGGGCCCTTGAGGAATGGATCATCCGAGCATCCCAAATAGCTGAGATAGCCGATCCGATAGACCTTCGCCGCCTGTTGCGCCGCGGTGGTGAACGGCGCTGTCAGGAGGAGGCTGAGCACGAAGACGATCGTGGCGGCGCCTCGCAGGATTCGACCTCCTTCAGATTGTTCGGCGAGAAGCGCGTTCATCTCACGTTGTCCGGATAACGCCAGCTTCAGCGGCGGCACCGAGCGGTGCGAGGCGCCGTCCGTTACCAGCTGAAGTTCGACGCGTACCTGATCTTCGCTGACTTCATGGCGTGGCCTACTGTATGACCTCATCGGCCCGCAGCAGCAGGGACTGTGGCATCGTGAGCTCTAGCGCCTTCGCGGCTTTCATGTTGATCACCAGCTCGAACTTGGTGGGCTGGAAGATCGCCCGGTTTGGCGCCCTTGAGGATCTTGTCCACATACGTGGCCGCCCGCCGCCATAAGTCGTCGTAATTCGCGCCGTAGGACATCAAGCCGCCAGCGTCGGCAAACTCCCGAACCCAGTAGATTGCCGGCAGTCGGTTCTGGCTCGATAGCTCGACGATTCTTTGCCGGTGACTACCCAGCATCGGATCCCCGATGACGATCAGGGCCCCAGGACGCTCCGTCTTGATCGCCGTAAAGGCGCGGTCGATCTCGTCAGCTCTTTTGGCCTCGAAGGCGAGAAGAGTCACGGCCAATGTTGCGGCGGCGTCCTGGGTCAGCTTCAGCTGAGGTGGGTTCGAGGGGTTCGTCGGATTCAGTAACACGGCGACGTGGGATACCGAGGGGACCACCTCTCGGAGGAGTTCCAGCCGTTTGGCGACCACGCCGGTATTGAAGTCCGACAGCCCGGTGATGGTTCCGCCTGGCCGCGCCAGGCTTGCGACGAGCCCCATCCCGACGGGATCCGCGATAGCGGTCATGACGATCGGAGTGACACTACTCGCCTTCTTGGCCGCATGGGCTGCCGGGGCGCCGGCCACGACGAAGACATCGACCTTGTGACGGACTAGCTCAGCTGCCAGCTCCGGAAGCCTGTCGAAGTCTCCTCCGGCATATCGCGGCTCGAGGACGATGTTCTTGCCTTCCAAGTAGCCCAACTCCCGCAAACCTTGGTGAAACGCGGCGACTCGCGTCCGTTCCCGCTCCACTGAGGAGGATGAGAGGTAACCGACCCGCCAGAGCTTTCCTGCCTGCTGCGCCTCGATGGCGAGCGGCACGGCGAGGAGAACGAGGACAGAGGCGAGGGTCGCGAGATACATCATCCACCTCGGATTCGGGTCCGGGGGAGCACCCACAGCCCTAGCGGAAAGAGCGGGTCCGTCAATCTCGCGTCCCCAATGGCGATGCCTACCGCCACTGCATGTCACGCGCCGATCCTCCGTTGTGCTGCGAACGCTCACGCTCAGCGGCCGGGGCGAGCATCGCGAGCTCCCGGTCCGTTGAAGTTCCCGTCAGCCTGTTGTCTGCCCAACTAGTATCATCCGGACCCGTATAGCACCTTGCGAGGTGCTGCTTTTTGCAGCGGATCCAATATCGATCGCGGCGCCGCCCATGTATCCAGTATCTGCGCTCGCCACCTATCG
>Ga0114129_10000841_pt1 | contig 39754 bp, 37 predicted proteins | sample RhiMetdeltSRZDD1_FD_80071 | JGI IMG/M metagenome (GOLD analysis project Ga0114129, IMG submission 80071) | Populus rhizosphere microbial communities from Tennessee, USA - Rhizosphere MetaG P. deltoides SRZDD1 (version 2) (version 2) | ecosystem: Host-associated > Plants > Roots > Rhizosphere >...
CACGCCCGCGCGCAGGTCGGCGAGCCGCTGCGACACGTCCTCGCGCGCCTCGAGCAGCTCGTTCCTCAGGGCGTAGATCTCCTTCCGCTGGTCGTTGGCGACGTCGTCGTATTCGAGCAGCTGCTTGCGGATGTCGAAGTTGCGCGCCTCGACCTTGCGCTGCGCGCTCTCGATGGAGCGCGTGACCATGGTGTGCTCGATCGCCTCGCCCTCGGGCATCTTCAGCATCACCATGATGCGGTTGATGCGCTCGCCGGCGAAGATGCGCAGCAGCGGATCCTCGAGCGACATGTAGAAGCGCGAGCTGCCGGGGTCGCCCTGGCGCCCGGAGCGGCCGCGCAGCTGGTTGTCGACGCGCCGCGACTCGTGGCGCTCGGTGCCGATGATGTGCAGCCCGCCCGCCTTCACCACCTGGTCGTGGAGCTGCTGCCATTCGCCGCGCAGCGTCTCGACCCGGGCCTTTTTCTCCTCGGGCGCGAGCTTGTCGTCGGCTTCGACGAAGTCGCACTGCTTCTCGACGTTGCCGCCGAGCACGATGTCGGTGCCGCGCCCGGCCATGTTAGTGGCGATGGTGACCATCTTCGGCCGCCCCGCCTGGGCGACGATCTGCGCCTCGCGCTCGTGCTGCTTGGCGTTCAGCACCTGGTGCGCGAGCTTCTCCTTCTGCAGCATCCCCGACAGGAGCTCCGAGTTCTCGATCGAGGTCGTGCCGACGAGCACCGGCTGGCTGCGCGCCTGGCAGTCCTTGATGTCGTTGATCACCGCCCGGTACTTCTCCTTCGAGGTGCGGTAGACCTGGTCGAGCCGGTCGCCCCGGATCATCGGCTTGTGGGTCGGAATCACCACCACCTCGAGGCCGTAGATCTGCTGGAACTCGTAGGCCTCGGTGTCGGCGGTCCCGGTCATGCCGGCGAGCTTGCCGTACATGCGGAAGTAGTTCTGGAAGGTGATCGAGGCGAGGGTCTGATTCTCGTTCTGGATGCCCACGCCCTCCTTCGCCTCGACCGCCTGGTGCAGGCCATCGGACCAGCGCCGGCCGTGCATCAGGCGGCCGGTGAACTCGTCGACGATGATGACCTCGTCGTTCTGCACCACGTAGTGCTGGTCGCGGTGAAAGAGATGGTGCGCGCGCAGCGCCGCCGTGAGGTGATGGAAGAAATTGATGTACGCCGGCTCGTACAGGCTCGCGCCCTCCGGCAGCATGCCCAGGCGCGCCAGGATCTCCTCGGCGTGCTGGTGGCCGGCCTCGGAGAGCACGATCTGGTGGTTCTTCTCGTCGACGTAGAAGTCCCCCGGCGGCTCGGGCTGGTCGGGCTTCTTCTCCTCCTTCTGCCGAGTGAGGAGCGGCGGCACCTGGTTCATGCGCTGGTAGATCTCGGTGCGGTCTTCCGCCTGGCCCGAGATGATGAGCGGGGTGCGCGCCTCGTCGATCAGGATCGAGTCCACCTCGTCGACGATGGCGTAAGCGAGGCCGCGCTGGAAGCGCTCCTCGACGTGCATCGCCATGTTGTCGCGCAGGTAATCGAAGCCGAACTCGTTGTTGGTGCCGTAGGTGATGTCGGCCGCGTACGCGCGCCGCTTCACCTCCGGCTCCATGTGGGGCAGGTTCACGCCCACCGTGAGGCCGAGGAAGCGGTAGATCTTGCCCATCCATTCGGCGTCGCGGGTCGCGAGGTAGTCGTTCACGGTCACGATGTGGACGCTCTTGCCGGAGAGCGTGTTGAGATACGCGGGCAGCGTGGCGACCAGCGTCTTGCCCTCGCCGGTCTTCATCTCGGCGATCTTGCCGTAGTGCAGCACCATGCCGCCGATCAGCTGCACATCGAAGTGGCGCATGCGGAGCGTGCGCTTTGAGGCCTCGCGCACGACGGCGAAGGCTTCGGGAAGAAGCTCGTCCAGGGTGGCGCCTTCAGCGAAGCGTTTCCTCAGCTCTTCGGTCTTGCCGCGCAGCTCCGGATCGGTCAGCTTCTCCATTTCGGGCTCGAGCGCGTTGATCTTCGTCACCACCACGGAGTACTGCTTCAGCAGACGCTCGTTGCGGCTGCCGAATATCCGTGCGGGAAGGATCTGGAGGAACTCGACTACGCTGCGAAGAACCTGGAGAAGTTTGGCGCTCATGTAGACGGACCGGAGGCGCGAAAGCACCGCCCGAACCCGCAAAAACCGTTGATTTTATCCGGAAACCCGGACTGTCACTCGGTCAAAGCCGAGCTACTGCCTGGCCCGCGCTTGCGCAGACGCTGAGTTCGACACCAGGAACTTGCTCGGGTTCTGCGCCGACCCGCGGTAGCGCACCTCGAAATGCAGGTGCGGGCCGGTCGAGCGGCCGGTGGAGCCCACTTCGCCGATCTTGTGGCCGCGCTGCACGACGTCGCCTTCCTTCACGTAGAGCCTGGACTGGTGGGCGTAGCGCGTGACGAGGTCGTTGCCGTGGTCGATGTCGACCATGTAGCCGTACTGCGGATGAAAGCCCGCGAACACGACCACGCCCGCGGCGGCGGCGGCGACCGGCGAGCCGGCGTCGGCGAGGAAGTCGACGCCTTCGTGCATCGCCCACTGGCCGGTGAACGGATCGACCCGCCGGCCGTAGCCCGAGGCGTTGTAGGGCGCCTTCACCGGCATCATCGTGGGCAGCATCCTTTTCTTCACCGCCTGCTCGAACATCTGCGCCTCGAGCACGCCCAACATGTCGGCGCGGGTTTCGACGTTGCGCGCCAGCACCGAGAGCTTGTCGCTGAATTCGGCGAGCGAGAGGTTCTGGGGCGGCAGCAGCGTCGGGGACGCACCGCCCAGGCCCGGCGCCTCGGAAAAACGGAATTCCTGGGGCCGGAAGCCGGCGAGCGACGACAGCCGCTCGCCGAGAGCGTCGAGGCGCGTGAGCTGCGCCTGCATCTCGCCCAGCTTGACCGCCATCGCGTTGAGGTTCTGCTGGACGAACGTGCGGTCGCGTTCGGCCTCGGACTCGCTCGCCGCGAGAATCAGCTGCTGCAGCCCGGGGACGCGGATGTCGGCATAGCGCAGCGTCAGCCAGTACAGGCCAACGGTCGAAAAGCAGACCGCCATCATCGCGGCAATGGCCGTTCCGACCAGATGCCGTGACGACAGCGAGACCGACCTCGATTTTGCCAGCCGGTCAGAGATCAGGATAATCTGCACTTACAGCCTCCCGCTTCTCTATCCCCCGTGCGCCTATCCAAACTCGACCGCATCCTCTCGGCCGAGCGCGACCTGCAACCGCTCGTCTCGAAGGCGCGCGACCTCGGCGCGCTTTCGGGGCTGGTGCAGCGTTTTCTGTCTGCGGACCTGGCGAGCCAGGCCCGGGTGGTCAACTTCAGGGAGGGAGAAATGGTCCTCGCTGCGGCTCACTCCGCGGCCGCGGCAAAGCTGCGGCTGCTGGCTCCTTCCCTGTGTCGCTTCTTGTCCAACCAGCGCTGGCAGGTTAGTTCAGTCGTAGTGAGGGTGCAACCAAACGCATCACGGAGCGCCGCTGCCGCGGGGCAAAAAACAGCGCAGTTATCCACACCTACGCTCGATACCTTACGCCAGCTTTACGAAGGAATGAGCGCCTCGCCGGCGCGCGATGCGCTGGAACAAATGCTCGTGCGGCGCGGCGCTATCCAGTGTGAAAAAGTGCCTCCCCCGCGAACAAAAGCAGCACCACCGCCAGCACGTAAACCCCGTACTTGAAAATCCGCCAGGCGAGACCAAGCCACTTGCGCTCGCCGGTGAAGGTCCAGGCGAGCACGGTGAAGGCGAGCGCGACGGCGAGCGCCAGACCGACCAGCCGGAGAACAGCGAGCACCTAGGCGTACTGGGCGGCGAGGCGAACCACGCCCGCCGGCGCTTCCTCCGGGCGCTCGAACACGACTTCCTCCAGCACGGTCGAGTCGGCGAGGACGGCGCGCAGCAGCTTGTTGTTCAGCGCATGTCCCGACTTGTGCGCGCTGTAGGCGGCGAGCAGCGGCTTGCCGATGAGGTACAGGTCGCCGATGGCGTCCAGCAGCTTGTGGCGGATGAATTCGTCGGCGAAGCGCAGGCCATCGCTGTTGAGCACGCGGTACTCGTCGAGCACCACTGCATTGTCGAGGGCGCCGCCCATGATGAGGCCGGCGTCGCGCAGCTGTTCGACTTCGTGCATGAAGCCGAAGGTACGCGCGCGCGCGATCTCCTTGAGATAGGAGGTCTCGGCAAAATCGACCGTCACCGCCTGCGTGGTGCGCTCGATCACCGGATGGCGGAAATCGATCGAAAACGACAGCCGATAGCCGTCGTAGGGCTCGAGGCGCGCCCACTTGTCGCCTTCTTCCACCTCGATGCGCCGCCGGATGCGCAGGAACTTCTTGGGCGCAGGCTGCTCCTCGATGCCCGCCTGCTGGGCGAGCAGCACGTAGGGCGATGCGCTGCCGTCCATGATGGGCAGCTCGGCCGCGTCGAGCTCGACGTAGGCATTGTCGACGCCCAGCCCGCCGAACGCCGACATGAGGTGCTCGACGGTGTGGATCTTCACCTCGCCCTGGACCAGCGTGGAGGCGAGGCGCGCCTCGCCGACGAGCTCGGCGCGTCCCGGCACGTCGACCGCCGGATCAAGGTCGACGCGGCGAAAGACGATCCCGGTGTCCGGCGGTGCGGGTCGCAGCGTCATGCGCACCTTGCGCCCCGTATGCAAGCCGACGCCGGACGCGCTGATAAAGGATTTGAGGGTGCGTTGCCGAAGCATTCAGATCACCGAGAGCTCACCGAAGGATCACCATGGATCACCAATGCTGAAGGGTCACCAATGCTGCATTGCAATTCTAGCTCACAACACCGCTGCACGGCGGAACGCGCGGCAAGGTTGCGCGTTCCGCCGTGATGCTGTCGCACTAGTCAGCCTGCTTGCGCAGGAACGCCGGGATGTCGTACTTGTCCACGCCCGACTGCTGCAGCGCCTCGACCGTCGAAGCGCGGTTGCGCCGGATGACCGCCGGCGCATCGAGCTGGTGGTAGTCCACCGGCCCTGGCAGGTTGTCGGTTCCGGTCTTCTGGGTCGCGACGTTGTTCAGCACGAGCTGCGGCTTGGGCTGCTTCGCCGCCGCCAGCCCGAGGCCGGTTGCCACCACGGTCACCCGCAGGCCGTCGGCGAGCGCGTCGTCGTACACGCCGCCGTAGATGATCGTGGCGTCCTCCGCGGCGAAGGTGCGCACGATGTTCATCACCTCTTTCGTTTCGCGCAGCTTCAGGCTCGCCTTCGAGGCGGTGATGTTCACGAGCACGCCGCGCGCGCCCGCGAGGTTCACGCCTTCGAGCAGCGGACAGGCGATCGCCTGCTCCGCCGCGATGCGCGCGCGGTCGATGCCGCTCGCCATCGCCGAGCCCATCATCGCCATGCCCTGCTCCGACATGACCGTGCGCACGTCCTGGAAGTCGACGTTGACCAGGCCCGGATTGTTGATGATCTCGGCGATCCCGGCGACCGCGTTGTTGAGCACGTCGTCGGCGGCGCAGAACGCGTCTTCCTGCGTCACGTCCTCGCCCAGCACCTCCTCCAGCTTGTCGTTCAGGATGACGATGAGCGAGTCGACGTGGGGCCCGAGCTCCTCGATGCCGCGCTCGGCGATTTTCATGCGCTTGGAGCCCTCGAAGGAAAACGGTTTCGTGACCACCGCCACGGTGAGAATGCCGAGGCTTCTGGCGACTTCCGCGATGACCGGCGCCGCGCCCGTGCCGGTGCCTCCGCCCATGCCGGCGGTGATGAACACCATGTGCGCGCCGGCCACCGCCTCCTCGATGCGGTCGCGGTCGGCGAGCGCCACCGCGCGCGCCTCCTCGGGCTTCGCGCCGGCACCCAGGCCGCTCGAGCCGAGCTGGATCTGGTTCGCCGCCTTGTTGCGCGAGAGCACCTGCGCGTCGGTGTTGACCGCGATGAACTCCACGCCCTGCACGCCCTGGTCGATCATGTGGTTCACGGCGTTGCCGCCGGCGCCGCCTACCCCGATCACCTTGATGATCGGGCCGCTCACCTCGCTGTCTACGATCTCGAACATTGTTGTTGTCTCCTTGCCTGTAGTTACGCTTCAAAAACTCACTGTTACGCTTCAAGAACTCACTGTTACGCTTCAAAAACCCTCTAGAAGTTGCGTTGAAACCACTCCCTCATGCGCCCGAACACGGCCTTGAACGACCCGCTCTGGCGCGAAAGCTGCCCGTGCTGCACCTGCGATGCACCCTCGAAGAGAAGCCCGACCGCGGTGGCGTAGCGCGGCGAGCGCACCACGTCGGCGAGGCCGCCCTGGTACCTCGGCAGCCCCAGGCGCACCGGCATATGGAAGATCTCCTCGCCCAGCTCCACCATGCCGTGCATGGTGGAAGAGCCGCCGGTCAGCACCACGCCGCTCGACAGCAGCTCCTCGAACCCGGACTCGCGCAGCACCTGCTGCACCAGCGAGAACAGCTCCTCGGCGCGCGGCTCGATCACCTCCGCGAGGGTCTGCCGCGACATGGAGCGGGGCGAGCGCTCGCCGATGCCGGGCACCTCGATCAGGTCGCCGGCCTCCGCGAGCTGTCGCAGCGCAACGCCGTGGCGCGTCTTGATGGCCTCTGCATCGGCCGTCGGCGTGCGCAGCGCCATCGCGATGTCGTTGGTGATCTGGTCGCCGGCGATCGGAATGACGGCGGTGTGACGGATGGCGCCGTGGGTAAAGATGGCGATGTCGGTGGTGCCGCCGCCGACGTCGAGCAGGCAGACCCCGAGGTCCTTCTCGTCCTCGGAAAGCACCGCGCGCGACGAGGCGAGCGGCTGCAGGATGAGGTCGTTCACTTCCAGGCCGCAGCGGCGCACGCACTTCACGATGTTCTGCGCCGCAGACACCGCCCCGGTCACGATGTGCACCTTCACCTCGAGGCGCACCCCGGACATGCCGATCGGCTCGCGCACGTCCTCCTGGCCGTCGATGATGAATTCCTGGCGCAGCACGTGCAGGATCTGCTGGTCGGTCGGGATGTTGACTGCGCGCGCGGTGTCGATCGCGCGCTCGACATCGAGCGCGCTGACCTCGCGGTCCTTGATCGCGACCATTCCGGTGGAGTTGAAGCTGCGGATGTGGCTGCCGGCGATGCCGACGAACGCCGAGCTGATCTTGCAGTCGGCCATCAGCTCGGCTTCCTCGAGCGCGCGCTGGATCGCGGCCACCGTGGCCTCGATGTTGACCACCACGCCCTTCTTCAGGCCCTTCGACTCGTGGCCGCCCATGCCGAGGATCTCGAGCGAGCCGTCGGCGCGCAGCTCCGCCACCAGGCACGCGACCTTCGAGGTCCCGATATCCAGCGCCACGATGAGGTCCTTGTTGTCTCTCGCCATGGCCTAGCCGTGCAGCTCCGGCACCCGCAGGGCGAAGCCGTTGGGATAGCGCAGATCCACGTACTCGTGCCGGCGCGCGATCCTGCCGAGCGTCGCGGGATAGGCATCGACGAAGCGGGCCAGGCGCGCCTCGGCGCCGTCGGCGTCGCGGCCGAGCATGAGCTGCAGGCCGCTGTCCAGCCTGAGCTGCCAGGCGCGGCGCTCCGAGAGCACCACGCGCTCGAGCTTCGCGCCGAGCGGTGCCACCGCCTGGGCGAAGCGCAGGTAGCGCTGCGTCATTTCACGCTCGGTGCCGGCGGGGGCGAAGAACACCGGCAGGTGCGCGTCGGACGCGCCGTTGAAGCGCTCGCCGTAGGTGTTCACCAGCCCTTGATCGCCCCAGCGCGCGAACGCCACGTGCTCCTCGAGGCTGACTTCGAGCCGGTCGGGCCAGACGCGGCGCACCGAGGCTCGGCGCACCCAGGGCAGCGCCTCGAGCCCCGCGCGCACCTCGTCCGGCGACACGGCAAAGAAGTTGCCGCGGATGTGGGCGCGCGCGGCCGACTCGATCTCCGCCCGCGTGGTCCTGCCGAGCGGGTGGGTGAGCTCGATCACGGTGACCGGAAAGAGCGGCGAGCGCGCGAGCAGCGCGACGCCGACAATTGCGAACACGAACACCGCAATACCGACGAGCGCGCCGGCAGCCATGTTCAGGAGGCGCGGGTTATCCCACATGCGCGCCCTCGAGTATCTTGACGCACAGATCCTCGTAGGAAAGCCCCACGGCGCGCGCCGCCATCGGCACGAGCGAGTGGTCGGTCATTCCCGGCGCGGTGTTCACTTCCAGCAGGAACGGCCGCCCGCGCTTGTTGAGCATGAGGTCGACCCGGCCCCAGCCCTCGCAGCCGAGGGTGCGGAAGGCGGCCAGGCAGAGCTCCTGCAGCTCGCGCTCCTTCTTTGCCGGCAGCCCGCTCGGCAGGATGTAGCGCGTGTTGTCGGCGATGTACTTGGCCTCGTAGTCGTAAAAGTCGCGCGGCGTCTCGAGCTTGATGAGCGGCAGCGCCTCGCTCCCCAGAATGCCGCAGGTGAGCTCGGTTCCGTCGATGAACTGCTCGGCGATCACCACGCGGTCGTAGTTCACCGCCAGCGCATACGCCTCCTCCAGATCGCCCGCCGCGCGCACCTTGGACATGCCGATCGAGGAGCCTTCGCTCGCCGGCTTGACCATGATCGGCAGGCCGAGCCTGCGCGCCACGATGCGCAGATTCGTGTCCTGCGTGAGCAGCTCGTAGTCGGGCGTTGGCAGCTTCTCCGCGACCCAGATGCGCTTGGTCCGCAGCTTGTCCATCGCCAGCGCGGAAGCGAGCACGCCGCTGCCGGTGTACGGGATGCCTAGCCATTCCAGGATCCCTTGCACGGTGCCGTCCTCGCCGAAGCGGCCGTGCAGGGCGATGAAGGCCCGCTTGAACCGTTCGTTCACCAGAGCTTCGAAGCCCTTCTCCGACGGATCGAACGGGTGCGCGTCCACGCCGCGGCTGCGCAGCGCCTTCAGCACCATGCCGCCACTCTTCAGCGACACCTCGCGCTCCGCGGACTTGCCTCCGAGCAGCACGGCGACCTTGCCGAAGTTCACGCCGGCTCTCCCACGATGCGCACTTCCGGCACGAGCTCGATCCCGGTCTTCTCGAGGACCCTCTTCTTCACCTCGAGAATCAGCCATTCGATATCCGCCGCGCTCGCAACACCGTCGGGGTTGACGATGAAGTTGGCGTGCTTTTCCGATACGCGTGCGCCGCCGCGCGCGAGCCCCTTCAGGCCGCAGGACTCGACCAGGCGCGCGGCGTGGTCGCCCGGCGGATTGCGGAACACGCTGCCGGCGTTCGGCAGCGACAGCGGCTGGGTCGCCATGCGCTTCGCCAGCAGCTCCTTGATGCGCGCGCGCGAGGCCTCGCCGTCGCCCGATCGGAGATCGAAGTAGGCGGCGACGAACCACTCCTCGTTTCCCGATCGAACCTGGCAGTGGCGATAGCCGATCTCGTATTCCGCCTTCTTCCTCTCCCTGACCTCGCCGTGCCTGTCTATGCTCAATACCTGCTGCACGATGTCCCAGGTTTCGCTGCCATAGCAGCCGGCGTTCATGGCGAGGGCGCCACCCACCGTGCCCGGGATACCGGCGAGGAACTCGGCGCCGACCAGGTGATGCGTCGCCGCGAAGCGCGCCACCTTCGGGCTCGCCACGCCGGCCTCGGCGTAGACCAGCCCCGATTCGAGCCGCGCGTTCTTCTTCGCCGAGTGCATCAGCACGACCGTGCCGGGGAACCCGCCGTCGCGCACCAGGAGGTTCGAGCCGAGGCCGACGAACAGCAACGGTTCTTCTTTCGGCAGCGACCGCAGAAATTCGGCCAGGGCCTGAATACCGGGCGAAACGAAAAACCGCTCGGCGGGACCGCCGGCGCGCCAGCTGACGTGTCGCGCCATCGGCTCGCGGAAGTGAAGGGTGTCGGCCATGTTCATGCGAGCTGCGCGGCCACGTTGCCGATTGACCCCGCGCCCATCGTCACCACCACGTCGCCGTCCTGGGCGGCCCGGCGGATCGCCTCCGGCATCTCGGCGATGTCCTCGACGAAGACCGGCTCGACGCCTCCCGCGACGCGCAGCGCGCGCGCGAGCGAGCGGCCGTCGGCGGCGACGATCGGCGCCTCGCCCGCCGGATAGACCTCGGCGAGGAGCAGCGCGTCGGCGGTCGACAGCACCTTGACGAAATCCTCGAAGAGATCGCGCGTGCGCGTATAGCGGTGGGGCTGGAAAGCGAGCACGATGCGCCGCCCGGGAAAGGCGCCGCGCGCCGCCTCCAGCGTCGCGGCCATCTCGGCGGGATGGTGGCCGTAGTCGTCGATCAGCGTGAAGCTGCCGCCCGCGGCGAGCGCGACGTCGCCGTAGCGCTGGAAGCGCCGCCCCACGCCGTGGAACTCGGCGAGCGCCTTGAGGATCGCCTGGTCCTTGATGCCGAGCTCGCTCCCCACTGCGATCGCGGCGAGCGCGTTCAGCACGTTGTGGTGCCCGGGCAGGTTGAGCATCACGTCGAGCGTGCCCGCGCCTTCGCGCCGGGCGCGGAACTGCATGCGGCCGGCGTGGTGCCGGATCGCCTCGGCGCGCACGCTGGCGTCCTCGCTCGTGCCGTAGGTGATCACCGGCTTGGTCACCACCGGCAGGATCGAGCGCACGTGCGGGTCGTCGGCGCAGAGGATCGCGGCGCCGTAGAAGGGAAGGTTGCGCAGGAACTGCACGAACGCCCCTTTCAGCTCCTCGAAGTCGTGCTCGTAGGTGTCCATGTGATCGGCGTCGATGTTGGTCACCACGGCGATCATCGGCTGGAGGTGCAGGAACGACGCGTCCGACTCGTCGGCCTCGACCACGATGAACTCCCCAGCGCCCAGGCGCGCGTTCGAGCCCGCCGCGATGAGGCGGCCGCCGATCACGAAGGTCGGATCGAGCCCCGCCTCGGCGAGCACGCTGGCGACGAGGCTGGTCGTGGTGGTCTTGCCGTGGGTGCCGGCGATCGCGACGCCCTGCTTGAGGCGCATCAGCTCGGCGAGCATGAGCGCACGCGGCACCACCGGGATGCGATGCTCGCGCGCGGCGAGCACTTCGGGGTTGTCCTGGTGCACCGCGGTCGACACCACCACCACATCGGCCCCCTCCACGTTGGCCGGCCGATGCTGGAGCAGCACCTTCGCGCCGAGCTGGGTGAGGCGCCGCGTGGCCGGGTTCTCGGCGAGGTCCGAGCCGCTCACCTGGTAACCCTGGTTTACCAGGACCTCGGCGATGCCGCTCATGCCCGAGCCGCCGATGCCCACGAAATGGATGCGCCTGACCTTGTGCTTCACCTTGCAATCTCCATGCAGCGGCGCGCCACCAGAGCGGCCGCGTCAGGCTTGCCGAGCGCACGGGCCTTCTTCGCCATGTCGAGGAGCTTCGCGCGATCGAGCGAGCCGATGAGCGAGGCGAGCTTCTCGGCCGTCATTTCGCGCTGCGGCACCAGGATCGCGGCGCCCTTCTCCGCGAGGAAGCGGGCGTTGGCGGTCTGGTGATCGTCGACCGCGTGGGGAAAGGGCACCAGGATGCTCGCCATGCCGCCCGCCGAGAGCTCCGCGACGGTCACCGCGCCGGCGCGGCAGATGACGAGGTCCGCTTCGGCGTAGCGCCGAGCCATGTCGTCGATGAATGCGACGAGCTCGCCTTCGACGCGAGCATCTGCGTAATTCCGCTTGAGCGCCTGCAAATGCTTCTCGCCGGACTGGTGCACCACCGACACGGGCGTCGACAGCAGGGCGAGCGCTTTGGGCACGGCCTCGTTCAGCGCCTGGGCGCCGAGGCTGCCGCCGACCACCAGGATCCGCGTCGCACCTGTCCTGCCGCGAAAGCGATCCTCCGGCGGCGTCATGGCCGCGATCTCGTCGCGCACCGGGTTGCCGGTCCACTCGGCCGAGCCGAGCGCCCGCGGAAAGGCCACCATCACCTTGTCGCTCACGGTGGAGAGAACCCGGTTCGCCAGGCCGGGCACCGCGTTCTGCTCGTGAAGCGCGAGCGGCCGGTTGAGGAGCGACGCCATCATGCCGCCCGGGAACGCGACGTAGCCGCCGAGGCCCAGCACCACGTTCGGCTTGAGCGCGCGAATCAGGCGCGCGCTCTCCCAGAAGGAGTAGAGCAGATTCGCCGGCAGCAGCAGCTTCTGCACCAGTCCCTTGCCGCGGGCCGCCTTGGCGCGAATCCATGCCGTGCGGTAGCCGCGCGGCGGGACGAGGCGCTCCTCCATGCCGCCGCGCGCGCCCATCCACACGACTTCCCAGCCTGCCGCGCGCATCTCGTGCGCTACGGCGAGGCCGGGAAAGATGTGTCCGCCGGTGCCGCCGGCCATGATCAGGATGGTCTTCAAGCAGGCAAGCCCCTGGCCAGTTGACGGCTCTCCCAGTCGATGCGCAGGAGGATGGCGAGCGCAACGCAGTTCACGACCAGCCCCGAGCCGCCATAGCTCATGAGCGGCAGCGTGAGGCCCTTGGTCGGCAGCAGGCCTACGTTCACCCCCATGTTGATCAGCGCCTGGAACCCGATCCACACGCCGATGCCCTGGGCGGCGAGCGCGGCGAAATGCCGCTCGTGAAGCGTCGCTTGCCGGCCGATGGCGAAGGCGCGCGCCACGATGCACAGGAACAGCACGATGACGAGCGCCACGCCGGCGAAGCCGAGCTCTTCGGCGATCACCGCCAGCAGGAAGTCGGTGTGCGCCTCGGGAAGATAGTGCAGCTTCTCGACGCTCGAGCCGAGTCCGACGCCCAGCCACTCGCCGCGGCCGAACGCGATCAGCGAATGCGACAGCTGGTAGCCCTTGCCGAAAGCATCGGACCAGGGGTCCATGAAGCCGAAGATGCGCTGCATGCGGTAGGGCGAGGAAACGATCAGCACCACGAAGCCGGTGGCGAGCATGCCGAGAAGCGCCATGAAATGGCGCCCGTTCATGCCGCCGAGAAACAGGATGCCGAACGCGCTGAACGCGATCACCACCAACGCCCCGAAGTCGGGCTCGCGCAGCAGGAGCCACGACACGAGCAGCATGACCGCGAGCATCGGCAGCAGCCCTTTCCTGAAGCTCTTCATCACCGCGTGCTTGCGCGCCGTGTAATCGGCCGCGTACAGCACGGCGCCGAGCTTGACCAGCTCCGAAGGCTGCACGCTGACGAACGGGAGGTCGAGCCAGCGCCGCGCGCCGTTCACCTCGCGCCCGATTCCCGGCACGAGCACCAGCGCGAGGAGCGCGACGCCGGCGGCGAAGAGCCATGGTGCGGCGCCCTGCCACAGCTTGATCGGCACGAGGAAGACCATGAGCGCGGCTGCGAGCGCCGCAGCGAGAAACAGCCCGTGCCGCGCGAGATACCAGGCAGCGTTGTGACCGGTGAAGCGGCTCGCTTCCGCGGTCGCGATCGAGGCCGAGTACACCATGACCAGGCCGAGCGCGGCGAGCAGCAGCGCCGCCCAGGCGAGCGAACGGTCGTACTCCGCGCTCGGCGCGCTGCGCGCGAAGACGTAGGTGCGGCTCACGCCGGCAGCCCCCGGACCGTGGCCGCAAAGACTTCCCCGCGGTGCTTGTAGTCACGAAACATGTCGAAGCTGGCGCACGCCGGCGAAAGCAGCACCGCGTCGCCGGGCTGCGCCAGGCGCGCCGCGCGCTGCACCGCCTCCTCCAGGGAGCCGCAGCGCTCTCCGGAAACCGCCTGCCCGATGAGCGGAGCGTCGCGGCCGATCAGCAGCACCGCGCGCGCGAATTGCGCCGCGGGCGCGGCGAGCGGCGAGAAGTCCTGCCCCTTGCCCTCGCCGCCCAGGATGAGAACAGTGGGCTTCGCCAGGCCCTTCAGGGCGGCGATCGTGGCGCCGACGTTGGTGCCCTTGGAATCGTCGTACCACTCGACGCCACGGCGCGTGCGCACCAGCTCGAGCCGGTGCGGTAGGCCTTTGAACGTCTTCAATCCCGCCGCCAGTGCGTCGAGCCGAACGCCGAGCGAGGCGGCGAGTGCGCACCCCGCGAGCGCGTTGGCCGCGTTGTGACGGCCGCGGATCGGCAGCGCGTCCGCGTCGATCAGCTTCTGCCCGCCGGCGATCAACGCTCCGTCCCGGATGCAGAAGTCGGCAGAATCGGCAAGGCTGAAAGTCGTTTGCTTGCGCCCGGGCAGCGCCATCGCGAGCACGCGCGGGTCGTCACGGTTGAGGATCTGCACGCTCGCGCCCTGGAAGATGCGCGCCTTCGCGGCCGCGTAGTCCTCGAGTCCCGTGTAGCGGTCGAGATGGTCCTCGCTCAGATTGAGCACCGCCGCGGCGTGCGGCGCGAGAGACCAGGTCGTCTCGAGCTGATAGCTCGAGAGCTCGAGCACCCAGACCGCCGGCGCCGCACGGCGCCGCATCCAAGCCTCGAGCACCGCCGGGCCGATGTTGCCCGCGACCTCCGCATCGACGCCCGCGGCTCGGAGCAGGTGCCCCGTCAGCGCGGTGACGGTGCTTTTCCCGTTGGTGCCCGTGATGGCGAGCACTTTTGCCGCGTTCTCCCAGGCGAAGAGTTCGACATCGCCGACGATGGGAATCTGCCGTCGCCGCGCTTCCTGGACCAGAGGCTCTTCCAGCGGCAAGCCCGGGCTGATGCTGAGCAGATCGACGCCTTCCAGCAGGGCGTCGCCGAAAGGCCCGGTATGCAGCTCGCCTTTGAAATCGTCCTTCCGAGGGGGCGAGTGCCGCGTGTCCGCGACCCGCGGCGTGCCGCCGCTCTGCTCGACCCAGCGCGCGACCGAAAGGCCGGTGTCGCCCAAGCCGAGCACCAATACGCGCCTGCCCGCCAAGGTCATCCTGGGCGGACGAGGAAGAAGCGTGAAGACAGGCTCCCGCATCATCTGAGCTTGAGCGTCGAGAGCCCGAACAGCACCAGCATCATGGTGATGATCCAGAAGCGCACCACCACCTGGCTCTCCTTCCAGCCCTCCAGCTCGTAGTGATGGTGGAGCGGCGCCATGCGGAAGATGCGCTTGCCGCCGCTGTACTTGAAGTACAGAACCTGGATCATCACCGACAGGGTCTCGGCGACGAACACGCCGCCCATGATGAAGAGCACGATCTCCTGGCGCACGATCACCGCGATCGTGCCGAGCGCCCCGCCGAGCGCGAGCGCGCCGACGTCGCCCATGAAGACCTCGGCGGGATAGGCGTTGAACCAGAGGAATCCGAGGCCCGCTCCGGCGAGGGCGCCGCAGATCACGGCGAGCTCGCCGGCCCCCTGTATGTAAGGCAGGCCGAGGTACTTCGAGAACAGCGCGTGGCCGGCGACATAGGCGAAGATGCCGAGCGCGCTGCCGACGAGCACGGTCGGCATGATCGCGAGGCCATCGAGGCCGTCGGTCAGGTTGACCGCGTTCGAAGTGCCGACGATGACGAAGAAGGTGAGCGCGACGAAGCCGATGGTGCCGAGCGGATAGGCGATGTGCTTGAAGAAAGGCACGATGAACTGGTTCAGCGCCGGCATGCTCTGCGACAGGAAGCCGAGGTAGACCGCCGCGGACAGTCCGATCACCGACTGCCAGAAAAGCTTCGCCTTCGCCGAAAGTCCCTTCGGATTGCGGTGCACGACCTTGCGGTAGTCGTCGACCCAGCCCACGGCGCCGAAGGCGAGCGTGACGAGGAGCACCACCCAGAGCAAGCGGTTCGAGAGATCGCCCCAGAGCAGGGTCGTGATGCCGATCGAGACCAGGATCAGCGCGCCGCCCATGGTGGGCGTCCCCGCCTTGGTGAGGTGAGTTCGAGGTCCGTCGTCGCGCACCGCCTGACCGATCTTGTAGGCGGTCAGCTTGCGGATGAAGTAGGGGCCGAGGATGAGCGAGACGGCAAGCGCCGTGAGACAGGCGAGCACCGCCCGCAGCGTGATGTAGTTGAAGACGTTGAAGAGCCGAACGTCCTTCGCCAGCCACTGCGCAATCTCGAGCAGCATCAGTGACCTCCCTCGGGCGGCGCGCCGGTGAGCGCCGCCACCACGCGCTCCATCCTCATGAAGCGCGATCCCTTGACGAGAATGCTGCTGCCGCTCACGTGGGCGACGAGCTCGTCCACGCTTCCGAAATGGCGCGCGCCGGTGCCGAACGCCTGCACCGCGTCGCGGGTCGCCTCGCCCAGCGCGAGCAGGCTGGCGATGCCCTTGGCGCGAGCGTAGGCGCCGACCTCGCGGTGGAATTCCACGCTCCGGACGCCGACTTCGCCCATGTCGCCGAGCACCAGCACGCGCGGCCCGGGGCAGGAGGCGAGCACGTCGATCGCCGCGCGCACCGAGTCGGGGTTCGCGTTGTAGCTATCGTCGATCAGCGTGGCGCCGCCGCGCGTCTGCTTCACCTGCAGGCGCCCCGTATACGGGCGAAACGAAGTCAGACCTTCTCCAATGGTCTTGGCCCCTATTCCCGCGGCATGCGCGGCGGCCGCGGCGGCGAGCGCATTGCGCACGTTGTGCAGGCCGGGAATCGAAAGCGTCGCCTGAGCTTCGCCCTGCGGCGTGCGCAGCCAGAGCTCGCTGGAGAGAGGCCCTACCGCATGGCGCGCTGTCACCTGCGCGGGCGCGTCCAGGCCAAAGTCGACCACGCGGCGCGCGCCCGCCCGGCCGCGAAAGAACTGCGCATGAGGGTCATCGGCGTTCACCACCGCGACCCCGTCGGGCGGGAGTGCCGCATAGACCGCGGCGTTCTCCGCCGCGACCTCCGCGACCGAATTCATGAATTCGAGATGCTCGCGCTGCGCATTGTTGACCAGCGCCACGCTCGGCCGTGCGATGTCGGCGAGGTAGGCGATCTCGCCCTTATGGTTCATGCCGAGCTCGATGGCGCACCACCGGTGCGTCTGTCGCATGCGCAGCAGCATGAGCGGCACGCCGATGTCGTTGTTGAGGTTGCCCGCGGTGGCGAGCACGGCTTCGTCGCCGCCGTGAGCGCGCAGGATCGAAGCGAGCATCTCTTTCACCGTGGTCTTGCCGTTCGATCCCGCCACCGCGATCAGCGCGGGGTGAAACCGGGCACGCCAGTGCCGGGCCAGCGCGCCGAGCGCAAGTCGCGTGTCGTCGACCACGGCCGCCGGGAGCGGCAGATCTCCCGCATACCTGGAATCGACCACCGTCGCGGCCGCTTTCGCGGTCGCAGCGTTCTGGAGGAAGCCGTGGCCGTCAAAGCGCTCGCCGCGCAACGCGACGAACAGGTCCCCCCTGCGCAGCGTGCGGCTGTCCGTGGACACGCCGCTGAAGCGTACGTCGCCGCCGCGCACGCTCGCGCCCAGGACTGCCGCGGCTTCGGCAAGGCTCATCATGCGCGCCCGCCCCGGCGCAATGCGTCGCGCGCGACCGCGACATCCGAGAACGCGTGGCGCCGGCCTGCGACCTCCTGGTAGTTCTCGTGACCCTTGCCGGCAATCAGCACCACGTCGGCATCCGATGCTCGTCCGATCGCGGCCTCGATCGCGCTCGCCCGGTCGGCCTCGACTTCGCAGTCGCCGGACATCCCGGCTCGAATCGCCCGGATGATCTCGAGCGGATCTTCGCTGCGCGGGTTGTCGGAGGTCACCACTGCCCGGTCGGCCAGGCGAGACACCACGGCACCCATGGCTGGACGCTTGGCGGGATCGCGGTCGCCGCCGGCGCCGAACACCGCCACGAGCCTGCCGCCGCGCTGCGCGGCGACCGGGCGCAGCGCCTGCAGCACCTTCTCGAGCGCATCGGGCGTGTGCGCGTAATCGACGACGACGAGTGGCCTCTCGCCGACTTGCTGCATCCGTCCGGGGACGGCGGGCAAGGCCGAAAGCATGGTTGCCGCGTCTTCGAAGGCGATTCCCCGGGCGATCAGACAGCCCAGCACGCCGAGCGCATTCGCCATGTTGAATCGGCCGAGCTGGTTCACCTTCGCCGTGGCGCGACCCCAGCTCGATTCGATCTCCATCTCGCCGTGGCCGACGCGGGTCGCGGCAAGGTACTCCGCGCCATTACGCGCGCCAGAGACGCTGTAGCCGATCACCCGCGCGCTGCCGCCTTCGAGGCGTTGCGCGAGACGCGCGCCGACCACGTCGTCGAGGTTGAGCACCGCGCACGCGAGACCTGGCGTCTCGAACAGCTTCGACTTCGCCTGCGCGTAGGCCTCCATCGAGCCGTGATAGTCGAGGTGGTCGTGGGACAAGTTGGTGAAGAGGGCGCAGTCGAAGGCGACGCCGTTGACGCGCCCCTGCGACAGCCCGTGCGACGACACCTCCATGGCGACGGCGCTTGCGCCCTCGGCCAGGAACTGCCTGAGCAGACGATGGATCTCGAGCGCGTCGGGCGTGGTGTTGGGCGAGTCGCTCAGGGCGCCCGGGAAGCCGCTGCCCAGGGTGCCGATCACGGCGGCGCGGGTACCGCGGGCGGCGAGCGCGGCCGCGATCCACTGGCTGCACGAGGTCTTGCCGTTGGTCCCGGTCACGCCACACACCCAGAGGCGATCCGAAGGGCGCTGGTAGAAATCGTGGGCCAGGCCGCCTGCCCGCGCCTTGAGGTTCGGCACGCCGACGTTCGGAACGCGCCACTCGCTGCGCCAGGCGAATCCTTCGCTCTCCCAGAGGACGGCCGACGCGCCGCGGCCGATCGCGTCGCCGATGTGGCCGCGTCCGTCGGCCTTTTCCCCGGGGTAGGCGAGAAACGCGACGCCCGGGGCGCAACGCCGGCTGTCCGATGAAAGCGCCTCGATCATCGCGCCTTGTGCCGCCAGTTCACGCATCGGCTCCACGTCACGTGCTCTCTTTCGCCTCCTCGCCTTCGCCGGGTACCGGGAGCGGCTCGAGCGGCGCGTCATGCGGCACCTCGAGCATGCGCAGCGCCCCTTGCATCACCTGGGCGAACACCGGCGCCGCGACCGCTCCGCCGTAATACTGCCCCAGCGGCTCGTCGATCATCACCGCGACCACCAGGCGCGGCGCGGATGCCGGCGCCAGGCCGACGAACGAGGAGAGGTACTTGTCGGCAGCATAGCCGCCGTGATCGGGCTTGTGCGCCGTGCCGGTCTTGCCCGCGACCCGCCATCCCATGACACGGGCGCGCGGCCCCGTACCGCCGGGCTGCACCGCGAGCTCGAGCATCGAGCGCACCGCGCAGGCGGTGTCCCGGGAAATCACGCGCTCGCCGCCTGCCTGCACGCCGCGTTTGACCAGGGTGAGCGGCACCAATTCCCCGTCGCGCGCAAACACCGTGTAGGCGTGGGCGAGCTGCGCCAGGCTGACCGAGATGCCGTGCCCGTAGGCCATGGTGGCCTGCTCGATCGGGCGCCAGCCGCCGTAGGGGCGGAGCTTGCCGCCCGCGACCCCCGGAAACTCGAGCTCGGGCGGCTGGCCGAACCCCACGCGCTGATACAGGTTCCACAACGTCTGAGCAGGCAGCCCGAGCGCGAGCTTGGCCGAGCCGACGTTGGACGACTTCTGGAGGATCTGCGCCACGCTCATGGCCGCCGCCGGGTGCACGTCGCGAATGGTGTGGCGGCCGAGCGTCAACGTGCCGGGTGCCGTGGACACTACGGTCGTCGGGGTCACGGCTCCGCTCTCGAGCGCTGCGGCGACGGTGAAAGGCTTCAACGTCGAGCCGGGCTCGAACAGATCGGTGATCGCGCGGTTGCGAAGCTGTGCTCCGGTCAGGCGGGCGCGGTTGTTGGGGTTGAACGAGGGCACGTTGACCAGCGCAAGCACCTCGCCGCTGCGCACGTCGACGGCGATCAGGGCGCCGGCCTTGGCGCGGTGCAGCTCCACCGCGCTTTGCAGCGCGCCGAACGCGAGGCTTTGCAGCTTGCCGTCGATCGAGAGGGCGAGGTCGCGTCCATCCTGCGCCGAGCGGATCGACTCGACGTCCTCGACCACGCGGCCCAGGCGGTCTTTCAGGACGCGCCGCGTCCCAGGGGTTCCTGCGAGCTGCGACTGGAACGCCAGCTCGACGCCTTCCTGGCCGGCATCGTCCACACCGGTGAAGCCGACGAGATGCGCGGTGACTTCGCCGCCCGGGTAGTAGCGGCGGAATTCCCGATGCTGATAGATGCCCTTCAAGCCGAGCGCGGCGACCGCGTCCGCCGTATCCGGCGATAGCTGGCGTTTCAGATAGACGAAGTCGCGCGCGGATTCGTCGAGCTTCTTCTGCAGCTCGCGAGCCTCCAGGCCGAGCAGCGCGGCGAGCTTGCGGCGCTCGGCGGCAGAGAGCTCCACGTCCCCGGGGATCGCCCAGATCGACTTCACCGGCGTGGAGATCGCAAGCGCGTCGCCGCGGCGATCGACGATCCGGCCGCGCGTCGCGGGCACCTCGATGAGGCGCGAATAACGCGCGTCGCCTTTGCCCTGCAGGAACTCGGTTTCGAGCGCCTGGAGATAGAGCGCGCGGCCGGCGAGCAGCGCGAAGCCCGCGGCGAGCACCGCAAGCACGAGCCGCGCTCGCCAGACCGGGAACCGGACCAGCCCTTGCGTCGCCGCGCTCACCGGGACGGTGCGACCAGCCTAACCCGGCGCGGATCCGGCGCGCGCATGCCGAGGGTCGAGGCGGCGATCCGCTCCACCCGCTGGGGCAGGCCCCAGGTGCTCGCCTCGAGCTGCAGCTGGCCGTGCTCGATGTCGAGCTCGCGCGCGCGGTCCTGCTCGCGCTCGAGGTCGGAAAACAGCTTCCGCGCCTTGTGCTGCGAAGTGACGAGCCCGAGCGCGCAGGCAACGAGAACCGCGAGGAGGAGGAGGTTCAGTTTCGCCACCGCGCGCCGGGCTCGATTCGAAAATGCTCCGCATCAAAGGGGCCCGCGGTGCGCTCGGCCACCCGAAGGATGGCGCTCCGCGCCCGCGGGTTTCTTCTTGTCTCTTGCGCCGACGCTCGCACCGCACGACCGACCAGCTTGAGCGCAGGCCGTGGCATTTCGCTGGCGCGCAGCGGCAAACCCCGGGGCACTTCGGGGCGCGCCAGCGACTGCAGGAACCGCTTCACGATGCGGTCCTCGAGGGAATGAAACGCGATCACGGCGAGCCGGCCGCCCGCGGCCAGGTGCGCCGTCGCCTGAGGCAGCATCAGCGACACTTCCTCAAGCTCCCGATTGAGGTGAATCCGTAAAGCCTGAAAGGTGCGCGTCGCCGGGTCCTGGCCCGGCTCGCGTGTGCGGACCGCGCCTGCCACGAGATCGGCAAGCTCGCGCGTACGAAGGAGGGGCCTGCGCGCCCGAGCAGCAACAATCGCCGCTGCAATCTGTTTAGCAAACCGTTCTTCGCCATAGTCGCGGATGACCTGTCGGATTTGTTGTTCTTCTGCGTCGGCGAGCCACTGCGCCGCGGTGGGGCCGGCGCTCGGGTCCATTCGCATGTCGAGCGGCGCGTCCAGCCTGAACGAGAAACCGCGTGCAGGGTCGTCCAGCTGCGGCGAGGAGGCGCCCAGGTCGAACAGCATGCCGTTTACACGTTCGCCCTTCAGCACTTCGGCCAAGGCCGAGAACCGCGTGCGGAAGAACGAAAAGCGGGGATCGGAGATGCCGCGCGCTGCGCGCTCGGCGTCCGGGTCGCGGTCCAGTGCGACCAAGCGGCCGCGCGGACCGAGTCGCTCGAGAATCGCGCGGCTGTGGCCGCCGCGTCCGAAGGTGCCATCGACGTACGTGCCCGCGGCGTCGACTGCCAGCGCGTCCACTGCTTCCGAAGCGAGCACCGGGATGTGCACGGCCGGCCCTCATAGCGAGAAATCTTCCATTCCGGCCGGCGGCGTTGCCGACCCGGCGAGCGCCTGGCCGAGCTTGGCGCTCCAGACGCCCGAATCCCAGAGCTCCAGGTAGCGGCCTTGCCCCACCATCATCGCCTCGCGCTCGAGTTTCGCGTGCAGCCGTAGCGCCGGGGAAAGGAGCACGCGGCCAGACCCGTCTGGGGCGACGTGCTCCTCAAAACCGAGGAGCACGCGTTTCCACCAACTCGCCTGCGGATGGAATGCGGGAAACGTGTCGACCCGAGTGCGCACCGGGTCCCAAGCCGACTCCGGGTAGACGAGGATGCAGCCATCGGGGTGCGCAGTAAGCACTAACGTCTTACTCCCGTCGAGCAGAGCCTCGCGGTGGCGAGTCGGGATAGCGACGCGACCTTTTGCGTCGAGCGTAATGACCGCCGCTCCATGAAATGCTCCACCCATTTGGTTTGTCTTATGGCTTGTTTTGCCACTTTTCGCTACCTTTTACCACTCTAAAGTGAAAATGGCGCCAGGGTCAAGCTCTTTTTCTTTTGTCGTACAAGTACTTAGCCCTGCTTTTGCACTCGCAGCATTAATTGGATATTACATTGTGTTTTCAGTCCTTTATCGACCCTAATGAAAGTTGAGTGTCAAGATAAAGGCCGAACACCGCCGGTGCCATAATCGGCGCGCCCATGATCGACAAAATCGTAGCGAGCCCCGAGGCCGCGCTCGCCGACCTGCGTGACGGCGCGACGGTCATGATTCACGGCTTCGGCAACGCCGGAATGCCCTCGGCGCTGATCGATGCCTTGATCGCCCACGGCGCGCGCGACCTGACCATCGTCAACAACAACGCCGGGAACGGCGATATCGGCCTCGCTGCGCTGATCAGGGCGAAGCGCGTGCGCAAGATCCTGTGCTCGTTCCCGCGGCAGGCGGACTCGTGGCACTTCGACGCGCAATACCGCTCGGGCGAGATCGAGCTCGAGCTCGTTCCGCAGGGAACGCTCGCCGAGCGCATCCGCGCCGCCGGGGCCGGGATCGGCGCCTTCTACACGCCCACCGCGTACGGCACGCGGCTCGCCGAGGGCAAGGAGACGCGGCGCATAGGCGAGCGCGACTACGTGCTCGAGTATCCGATCCACGCCGACTACGCGCTGATCAAGGCCGACCGCGCCGACCGCTGGGGCAACCTCACCTACCGCAAGAGCGCGCGCAACTTCGGGCCGATCATGGCTACCGCGGCAAGGACCACGGTGGCGCAGGTTCGCGAGATCGTCGAGCTGGGCAGCCTCGACCCCGAGACGATCGTGACGCCGAGCATCTTCGTCCAGCGCGTGGTGCGCGTCGCACCCGCGATCATGAGGGCCGCGTGATGAAAAAGCTCGATCGCAAGCAGATGGCCGCGCGCGTCGCGCGCGACATCCCGGAAGGCGCCTACGTCAACCTCGGCATCGGCCTGCCCACCCTGGTGGGAGACTATCTGCCGAGGGGGCGCGAGATCGTCCTGCACAGCGAGAACGGCATCCTCGGCGTCGGCCCAAAACCCCCGGAGAGCGACCTCGACGAGGATCTGATCAACGCCGGAAAGGAGCCGGTCACCCTGCTCGCGGGCGGGGCGTACTTCCATCATGCCGACTCCTTCGCCATGATCCGCGGCCGCCATCTCGACTTCGCCATTCTCGGCGCGTTCCAGGTCTCGGCGAGCGGCGACCTCGCGAACTGGCATACCGGCGGCGCCGACGCGATCCCCGCCGTCGGCGGCGCGATGGACCTCGCGGTGGGCGCGAAGAAGGTGCTGGTGATGATGGAGCACCTCACGAAGGACGGCAGAAGCAAGATCGTCGAGCGTTGCGCCTATCCGCTCACCGGCGCGCGCTGCGTCGACCGCATCTATACCGATCTCGCCGTGATCGACGTGAAGGCCGACGGCCTGCACGTGATCGAGACCGTCGAAGGGCTCTCCTTCGACGAACTCCAGCGTTTGACCGGAGTGCCTCTTAAGAAGCTGGCTACTGCGGCTTGATCCCTGCGGCGTCGAGGATTTTCCGGGTGTCCTCGAGTTCCTTCTTCACGAACTCGGTGAACTGAGGAATCGTCAAGTTGCCCGGCACGGTGCCGAGCTTGGTGAGCTGTGCGCGCAGCTCGGGCGTGGCGAGCGCCGCGTTTACGTCCTTGTTGATCTTCGCGGCGATGTCGGCCGGAATCTTCACCGGGCCCCACAGGCCAACCCACAGCGTGTAGTCGAAGCCTGGGTAGCCCTGCTCGGCGACGCTTGGCAGGTTGGGCAGGAGCGGCGAGCGCTGCGCGGATGAGATGGCGAGCGCCACGGCCTTGCCGCCGTTGACGTGCGGCAGCGCGGCGTTGAGCGGCGCCCAGTAACAGCAGGTGCGTCCCGCGATGGTGTCGCCGATCGCCTCGGGCGTGCCTTTGTAGGGCACGTGCACGACGTCGACGCCGGTGGCGATCTTGAGCTTCTCGAGGTTGAAATGCGTGCCGCTGCCAATGCCCGCGGAGGCGAAATTGAGCTTGCCCGGATTGGCTTTCGCCGCGCTTACGAAGTCGCCCAGCGTTTTCCAGCCGGCAGCGGGGCTCACCATCAGCACGTTGGGTCCGCCGCCGAGCAGCGCGAGGTTCACGAAATCGCGCAGCGTGTCGTAGCGCATGTCTTTGTAGATTCCCGGATTCGCGACGTGCGCCGAGGAGTTCGCGAGCAGCGTGTAGCCGTCGGGCTCGGAGCGCAGCACGAACTCGGAGCCCACCGTGCCGCCGGCGCCGGGGCGGTTCTCGGCCACGACCGGCTGGCCCCACATTTCCTGCAGCTTGGCGGCTACCGCGCGCCCCACGATGTCGGTGGAGCTGCCTGGAGTGAAGGAGATGATCAGCCGCACCGGCTTGGTGGGAAAGCTTTGCGCCCTGGCGTGACCGCAGAGCAGCGCGAGCAGGACGACGAGCAGTTTGCTCATTTCCCCTTCTCCCTTCTTTTCCCCGCTTGCCCGCTATTGGGGCTTCACGCCCGCGGCCTTGAGCACGCGCGCGTACTCGTCCATCTCCGTGCGCACCAGCTTGTCGAACTGCTCGGGCGACATGTCCATGGTGTCGTTGCCCCCGGCGGTCAGGCGCTCCTTCACGGCGGGATCGGCGAGCGCCTTGCGCACGTCGGCGTTGATCTTGGTGACGAGCTCCTTCGGCATCCCGGCGGGGCCCCACAGCCCGAACCAGAGCGGCGCATCGGCACCCTGGATGCCGGCCTCGCCGGTGGTCGGCACGTCGGGGAGCTGCGCGTTGCGCTGCGCCGTGCTCACCGCGAGCGGCCGCAGCTTGCCGCCCTTGACGAGCGACATGCCGGCGGAAATCGGCGCCCAGTAAGCCTGCACGTCACCGCTCAGCATCGCCGCGATCACCTCGGGCGTGCCTTTGAACGGCACCTCGGTGACCTTGATCTTCGCCGCGGCGACGAATTTCTCGGTGTTGAGGTGCGTGCCGCTGCCCACTCCGGCATGGCCGATGTTCAGGCTGCCGGGCTGCGCCTTCGCCGCGCTCACGAAATCCATCAGCGTCTTGTACTTCGAGTCGGCGGTGACCACGAATACGTTGGGCTGGATCGCGAGCGGCGCGATCTCGGTGAAGTCCTTCAGCGTGTCGTACGGCAGCTTGGCGTAGATGGCCGGGTTGACGCAATGCGCGTTCGAGTTGATGAGCAGCGTGTAGCCGTCAGGCGGCGCCTTCGCCACCGCCGCCGAGCCGATCGAACCGCCGGCGCCGGCCCGGTTCTCCGGCACCACCGGCTGGCCCCAGATCTCGTTCAGCTTCTGCAGCACGATGCGCCCGACGATGTCGGTCGAGCTTCCCGGCGTGAACGAGATCACCACGCGGACCGGCTTGGTGGGATAACTCTGCGCCGCGGCGTGCAGCGCAAGACCGGCAAGCAGGGCGCCGGCGAACAGCTTGAGCACTTTCATGACACTCCTCCTCGTCATCGATTCGACGTTTTTTGGGTCCGAATGTTCAACGCCCGAGCGGGCCGCGCGTTGACCCGGGCTGCTTCCCCACCGATCTCGTTCTATTGCGGTGTCAGCCCCGCGTCGCGCATGACCTTGCCGAGGTCATCATGCTCGCGCCGGATAAAAGCATCCGACTCGGCCGGGCTCATCGGCATCGGCTCGGTGCCGAGCTTCGCCAGGCGGTCCTTGACGTCGGCCGAGTGCAGCGCGCGCAGCACCTCGGCATTGATCTGGCCGACGATGGCCGGTGGCGTCTTCGCCGGCGCCAGCAGCGCCAGCCAGAAGGTCGACTCGCCCTCCGGCAAGCCGGCCTCGCCCAGCGTCGGCACATCGGGCAGCGCAGCGACGCGCTTCCCGGTGCTCACCGCGAGCGGCTTCACCTTGCCGTCCTTGACCAGGCCCATGCTCGAGACCGCGGGCACGAAGGCGTACTGGATGCGACCGGCCATGGTTTCCGTGAGGATCGGCGGCGTGCCCTTGAGCGGCACGTGCAGCGCCTTCACGCCGGCGGCGACGTTGAACTTCTCGACGTTGACATGCGCGCCGCTGCCGACGCCGGCGGTCGCGTAGTTGAGCTGTCCGGGCTTCGCCTTGAGCATCGCGACCAGCTCCTTCACCGAATTGACGCCGAGCGACGGCGGCACGATCAGCACGCTCGGCAGGCTGCCGAGCATGGCGACGGCCGAGAGATCCTTCAGGCTGTCGTATCCAAGGTCCTTGTACAGCACGTGGTTCACCGCGTGTCCCGAGGACACGACCGCGAGCGTATAGCCGTCGGGTTCGGCGCGCGCGGTATCGCGAATCCCGATCGTACCGCCGGCGCCCGGCCGGTTCTCCACCACCACGGGCTGGCCCCAGGCGGCGTTCAGCCTCTCGCCGACGATGCGGGCCATCACGTCGGTCGCGCTGCCGGGCGTAAAGGGCACGATGATCTTCACCGGCCGCGACGGATAGGTCTGCGCCGAGGCCGTGCCGATGAAGAAGAGCGCCGCGAGAACTAGCAGTTTTTTCATAGCCGTTTCTGCTTCGCCCAGTATTGCGGATCGGATTTGGAGCGTTTCAGCGCGTCCTCGCTTTCGTAGCCCGGGGCCATGGAAGCCGACGTGCCTGCGAGCACCTGGTGATGATCGATGTTCAGGAGCCTGAGCCAGCTCTGCTGGCCGAGAGTGAGGCCGATCATGCAGCCGAGCTCGACCAGTTCGGGCTCGCTGAAATGCCGGTGCATGCGGTCCCAGAACGCGTCGTCGGTGTCGAGGTGCCACGCGATCGCCTCGGCGTACGCGAGCGCCGCCTTCTGAAGCTCGGAATAGCGGGTCGACTTCTCGAAATTGAGCAGATCCTTGACGTCGTCTTCGATCATGCCTTGGCCTGCCGCCTTCACTGAACGCTGGTTACCGCAGTAATCGCACTGCACCGAACGCGAGATGTAGAGGCGGCACAGCTCCTTGATGGAATGATCGAGGACGCCGTTCTTGAATAAGTCTCGCCACGAGTTGGCGAAGAACCAGAAGCACGCCTTGACATGGGCGCGGACCGCCGAGCTCTCGGGACGCGGCGTGCCTTCGCGCTGGCAGCGTTCCATTTCCTTGCGCATTTCCGCGTCCATCTGCTCGAGCGGGACATAGCTGATGCGTTGCTTGGCCATCCTTTTATCCTCCAGATCCCGACTATAAACTGCTTGCGTGTACCACGACCACACGCCGCTGCAGGCCGCGGGCCAGCTGCTGCTCGCGTTCGCGTTCTTGGCTACCGGCGTACGCAACGCCGGCTGGAAGTTCAAGCAGCATCTCGAGCGCATGGTCGCACACGGCGTGCCGTGGGCGAACACCGTGTTGATCCTCGGCTTCGTCCTTCAATTCACCGGTGCGCTGCTCCTGGCGAGCGACCTCTACCGCGGGGTCGGCGCAGCGCTCCTCATCGCGTTCACCGTACTCGCGAGCGCCATCTTTCATCGGTGGTGGTCGATTCCGGACCCGTTGCTGCGCCACCTCCACCTGTCCAATCTCATCGTCAACTGCGGCATCATCGGCGGACTGCTGCTCGTGGCCTCGATTCCCTAGCCCGCCTTCATCGGCGGCCAGTCCCGGGAATAGACCGGCTGCTTGAGAAACTCCTTCGGGTCGTAGGTCCAGAACTGGCTCACGTCCGGATAGGTGTAGACGTTGGTGTTCACCAGCTTTCCATCTTTCTTCTCGACCTTGCGGATGTAGATGTTGCCGACCACGTTGCCGTAGTCGTCGAACGCGATCGGGCCGCGCAGCGTCTCGACCTTGACCGCGCGCAGCGCCTTGATGAAGGCGTTCTTGTCCTCGATTTTGCCCTTCAGCGCATCGATGGCGGCGGCGAGCACCTCGCCGTAGAGATAGGTGCCGGAAGCGTACTGCCCGGGGTCGTAGCCGTTCTCCTTGTTGTAAGCGGCGACGAAGCGCTTGTTGATCGGGTTGTCGAGCTGTGCCGTGTACCAGCAGCTCGACAGCGAGCCGAGCGCGTAATCGCCCATGTTGCGCACGGCCACCTCGTCGAAGGCGGTCATGCCGCCGAGGACCTTGATTTTGGTGCCGTACTCGGTGAGCTGCTTGAAGAAGCGGAAGCCGTTGGCGCCGGCGAAGCCGAGAAAGACGCCGTCGACGTCGGTCTTGAGCTGCGCGATGTAGCTGCCGTAGTCGGGGGCGTTCAGCGGCGAGAAGAGCTTTTGCACCAAGGTGCCGCCCGCGTCCTGGAACACCTTCTGGAAGCCGCCGAGCATCTCGTGGCCATAGGCGAAATCGTCCGCGATCGCCGCCATGCGCTTGTACTTGAGGTGCTTGGCGCAGTAGTCGGCCATCGGATGGGCGCATTGCGCCGAGGTGGAGGTGGCGCGTACGAACCAGGGATTTGCCTTGCGCTGCGTCATGTCCTCGGCGCCCGCGACCGGCAGCGTCGGGATCTGCGCGGTGCGGATGTAGTCGTCCATCGCCAAGGCCTCGAACGCGGCGAGCGGCCCGACCACCGCCTGCACGCGGTCGCGCTCGACGAGCTCCTGCATCTTGGTGCGCGCCTGCGCCGGCACCCCGCCGCTGTCGGCGACGGTGAGCTCGACCTTGCGTCCGCCGAGCGTGTAGTTCTTCTCCTTGAGGAAGATGGTGAGCCCGCGCTCCATGTCGATGCCGCCGGAGGCGAGCGCGCCGGTCTTGATGGTGAGCAGGCCGATGCGGATCGGCTGGGCCTGCGAGCGCACGATGGCCGGAAAGCCGAGCGCCGACGCCGCCGCGGTCGCGCCCGCCGCGCTTACGAATTTTCTGCGATTGAAGCTCATTTCGCCTCCTCCACCATGGAAAACCGCGCGTCGGCGGCGAGGCAGGCTGCCTCGGGCAGCTTGCGTTCGCGCCGCACCAGATTGGTCCCCTGCACGATCGAAACCATCTTGTAGAACGCGTGGCGCCGGCTCATGCCCTCGCGTCCCATGCCGCAATCGGAGCCGAGGACCAGGCGCTCGGCCGGAACGTGCTCGAGCGCCTTGCGGATCAGCGCCGCGACCTGCTCGGGCGTCTCGACCTGCAGCGTATGGTGATCGACCACGCCGATGCAGATCTTCTTGTCCTTGATCTGCGCGCCGATCGCCTCGAGGTCCATGCCGCCCGAGCTGCAGGTTTCAAAGGTGATCACATCGGCGTCGATGCGCGAGAGCGGCCCGAGCGCAGGCGCGTAGCTCGGCGTCTTTGCGAACAGGCGCTGCGCCGCCGGGTTGCCCCAGCAGGTATGACACCACACCTCGGTCTTGGCGCGCAGGCCGCGCACGGTGTGGTTGAACACCTCGACCATGAAATCAGGATTCAGCACCTTGTCGACGAGGCCCTTGGCGGCGAGCAGGTGAATCTGCGGCTCCTCCATCTGGATCACCTTGCAGCCGGCGTCGGCGAGCTCGTGCAGCTCCTCGTTCAGCGCGTCGCTGACCGCGAGGACCGCCTTCTTCAGGTCCCTGTAATGCAGGTCGCGGACGGCCATCGCGATCAACTCGGGCATGATGGTGCCGAACTTGACCGGCCGCGTGGTGAGGCGTTGCGCCGCCTTCCACACGGCGGTGTACTGCAGCGCGCCGCGGCCGACCGGCCCGGTGAGGTCCGGCATCATGCGCGTCTCGAGCACGTCGTGCAGGATGTGCCCCGGCTTGTGAGGAAAGCCCGCCTTGCCGCCCGCCTGGTAGAACGAGGCGCCCGAGAATCCGCTCATGCGCAGCGGCGCATAGGAGAACCAGTTGTGGCCGGCGACGTCGGCGTCGAAGCGGCAGTCGCCGTCGGTGACGATGTCGAGGCCCGCGACCTCCTGGTCGCGCAGGTAGGTCGACACCGCGTCGAGGTATTGCTCGCGGTAGGCGCGGTCCACCATCGCCTCGCGGAATTCGCGCCGACCGAGGTTCTGCGTGTACCAAGAGGGCCGCGGCAGCGAGCCGATGATCGTGGTCGGAAGAACGATGTTGGCCGTCGCGGTATACATCAGCTCAGTCCGTCGCTCACTTGCACGTTCTCGGGCTTGAGCTCGATGCCCGAGGCTTGGGCCTGCATGAGCAGCAGCGTCGAGAAATCCTGCTCGGTCATTCCCCGGCCGATCATCTGCTGCAGCAGGTCGCGCGCAAGCGAGGTGAGCGGCATCGGCACCTCGAATTCCTTGCCGGCGTCGAGGCCGAGGTCGAGGTCCTTGCGCAGCAGCCTGGGCGTGAAGGTGACGTGGAAATCGAGATTCACGAGCGCGGGCGTCTTGTAGCGCGTGAACATCGATCCCATCACGCTCTTGTTGAGGAAGTCGAGGAACGCGTGGCGCGGCATGCCCGCCTTCTGCGCGAGGACCGTGACCTCGCACAGATTCTGGATCACCACGCCGAGCATGACGTTGTGGCAGATCTTGGCGATGCGCGCGAGCTCGCCCTCGCCGACGTAGCTCGAGCCGGTTCCCATCATGTCGAGGTAGGGGCGCGCCGCTTCGTACGCCGCCTTCGGCCCCGACACGACGAAGGTCAGCTTGCCGGCCTTGATGACTTTCGCGTTACCGCTGACCGGTGCTGCCAGGTATTCGACGCCCTTCGCGGCCAGGGATTTTCTGAGTTCGGCGGACCCCTCCAGCGAGATCGAAGAGCATTCCACGACCATCTTGGGCTTGCGGCCGGAGGCCAGGGCCTTGCCGATCACCTCCTTGACGTCGTCGTAGGTGGAAACCATCACGAAGAGGATGTCGCTCGTGGAAAGCTCCTCGAGCTGGTTCACGACCTTCGCGCCGTACTTCTCAAGCGGCTGCGCCTTCTCCTTGGTGCGGTTCCAGACCGCGATGTCGCAGCCGCCCTTGGCGAGGCGCTCGGCCATGGCATAGCCCATGCGCCCGGCGCCGATCCAGCCCAGCTTGAGATTAGTAGGGGTTGGCAATCGGGAGATCCTCTGCGGGATAAAGCGAGATGATTTTGGCGCCGCTCGGCGTGAGGATGACCTCTTCCTCGATGCGTGCAGCGGACACGCCGTCGGTCGCCGGACAGTAGGTCTCGACGGCGAACACCATGCCGGCCTTGAGCTCGATCGGCTCGCGGAACGAGTTGAGCCGGGAGATCAGGGGCCGCTCGTGCAGGCCGAGGCCCAGGCCGTGGCAGAAATTGAGTCCGAACGCGTCCATCTCGGTCGCGAAACCGGCATCCTGGGCCTTGGGCAGCTTCGCCGCCACCTTGTCCGTGGCCATTCCGGGCTTCAGCAGCTCGATCACCCGGTCCATCCATTCCCGGGCCTTCTTGTAGGCGCTGCGCTGCGGCGGCGTCGCCCGGCCGACGTTGAAGGTCCGGTAGTAGCAGGTCCGGTAGCCCATGAAGGACTGGATGATGTCGAAGAACGCCTGGTCCCCCGGCCGGATCAGGCGGTCGGTAAAGTTGTGCGGATGCGGCGAGCAGCGCTCGCCGGAGATCGAGTTGATCGCCTCGACGCAATCCGAGCCCATTTCGTAGAGGCGCTTGGTCGCGAGCGCCACGATCTGCGACTCCTGCACCCCGGGCTTGAGGGCTTCGGCGATGTCCTGGTACACGCCGTCGACCATGGCGGCGGCCATGTTGAGCAGCGTCAGCTCGTCGATGTTCTTCACTTCCCGCGCGTGCAGCATCGTCTGCTGGCCGTCGCGGATCTCGATCCCCGCCTCCTGCAATGCAAAAAGCATCGGCGGCTCGACCACGTCCACCCCGAGCGGCTGGTCGCCGACGCCCTCCGCATCCAGGATGCCCTTGATCTCCTTCGCCGCATCCTTGAACAGCGTCAGGTCGCCGCCGGTGGCGCCTCGCAGGCCCAGCAACCCTGCGCGGCAGTGGTCGGTGGCGAGCCACGGCGCATAGAGCTTGTGATGCCGCGCCGCGCTGCCGAAATCCCAGACATAGGGATCGCCGTTTCCGGTGAGCAGCGAATAGCGCGTGAGCTTGTCGCGCGCCCATTCGCCGATCACCGTGCTGGTCGTATAGCGGATGTTGTGCTGGTCGAACGACAGCAGCGCACCCAGTCCCGACTGCGCCAGCGCGGCGCGCACTCGCGCGAGCCGATACTCGTGCAGCCTGCGGAAGTCGACGCGCTCCTCGAAATCGACCTGCGTGCGCCCCGGCGCCTGCAGCGGGCGGTCCCAGCGGTGCTTCGGGTCGATGTCGTCCGGGCGCACGACCTTCGGCTCCGGCCGCCGCGTACTCTTCGCCATTCAGCCTCCTCGAGCGGGCGATTCTAGCCGGAGATGAGATCGATGCGCCGCCGGATGCGCGCCGCCGTTTCGCTGTCGCCGGCGTCGGCGGCGCGCTTCTCCTGCACGCCGAGCCACGCGAGCAGCGGCCGCCGCCAGCCCTGCGCGGAAGCCACGTCGACCGCCGCGCTGATGCCGGCGGGATCGATGCTGCCGCGCTTCAGCGAAACGCCGGCAGCCACGAGGCGTGACAGTGGGTCGTCGCCCACGCTGTGGCGCCCACGGCCCGCGAGGTAGTCGGCGTAGGCGAGTTCCTCGGGACGAGCGCCATAGCGCAGCGCTTCGAAGCCCGGGCACTCGTCGAACTCCAGGCTCGCCGTCCGCACGGCACAGCGCACCAGCTCCGCGCGGGCGACCAGATCGGCGCGGCCGGTTCGCGCCAGCTCGGTGCGCGCAGACTTGAACTCGGCCTCGGCAGTCGCCGTTTCTCCGGAGAAGTAGTGGCGCTGGAACGATTGCATGGCCGAGGCGGCATTCGCCTGCCAGTCGAGCGGTTGCGTGCTGCCGCACGCCGCCGCAACCAGGGTCAAGGCAAGCGAATCTCGGAATCGCGCTGGAAGGGCCATTTGCGGTTGATCTCGTCGATGAGCGCGGTGACCTTGCGCAGGCTCGCGTCGACCTCGGCGCGCAGCGCGCCGAGGTCGTGCGTCGCCGCCTTGGCGTTGCCGGCCACGGACTGTGCGTCGGCGAGGATCTTGTCGACGCGCTTGAGGCTCTCGCGCAGCTCGCCGAGGATGGCGTTGGCCTGGTCGACTGCGCGCTGCGTACTTTCCACCACGCCGCCGGGGCCCAGGACGCGCTGATCGGTCTTGGCGACGACGCCGCTCATGGACGCGAGCAGCGCATTCGCGCGCTCGATCGCGGCGACCACCTTCTTCGCGTCCTCATCGTTGCCGAGCACCGCGCCGAGCGCGCCGTGACGGCCGCTCACGCGCTCGGTCGCGGCGCGCAGGTTGGCGAGGCTGGCCTGGAGGCTGCCGCCCGGCCCGGTCAGCTGCTCGATGTTCTCGAGCGTGCTCCGCAGCGTCGCTACCATGCGCGGGATCTCCTCCTGGGTGTCGCCGCGCAGCACCAGACGCTCGGCGCCGTCGGGCAGCGGCGGGTCCTGCAGATTGCCGGAAAACGCGCGGATGCGCGCGCCGCCGACGATGCCGCGCTCGAGCGTGAAGATGCTCGTGACGCGCAGCCAGCGCGCATCCCTTCGCGGCACCTCCAGCTCGATGCGCGCACGGCCGTCGTCGGCGAGCGAAATGCGCACCACCCGGCCAATGGGAAAACCGGAGAAGGTGAGATCCATCCCCAGGCTCACGCCTTCGGCGTTGTCGGACACCAGCGTGAGGCGCTGCGTCGCCTCGAACGTGCCGCGCGCATAGAGCGCGTAGAGGATGAACCCCGCCGCGACCATGATGGCGAGGCCGAGCAGCAGCCCGACGCGGAACTGCAGGTTCTTGGGGATCGGCGAGAAGCCATCGCGCTCCATCGGGGCGTACTTTATTACAAGGCCCGTCAGGAAGACGCGGCGCCGTGACTTTTCTGGCAGGCATTGCCGGCCCGCTCGTCTACCATCCTGCGCGGGGGATAGACGTGCACACTAAAAAGACGCTGTACCAGGTGCTTGAGGTTGCACAGAGCGCGTCGCAGGAAACGATCGACGCCGCCTACAGGTCCATCAGCGCAAGGCTCAGGGAGCGTCTGGCGCGCGATGCCGACGGTGCAGCGGTCGCGCGTACCGCGGTCGAAGAAGCCTATAGAACGCTGTCCAACGACAACCTGCGCAAGCGCTACGACACCCGCCTCGCCTTCGGCGGCGCAGAGGCCACGCCGGGGGTCGAGACGGACGAGCGCCCTTGGATCGCGCGCAACATGCCGTGGCTGCTCGTCGCCGCCGCCGCGTTGGTCGGCGCCTACGGCTACCATCATCACGTGCAACAAGAGCGCGCCGCGGCAGCCGCGCAGCTGCGCGAGAAGGAGGAATTGCTCGCACGCCAGCAGGAAGAGCGCGACGAGGTCACCCGGCGTGCGCGCGAAGCCGAGGAACTTCGTAAGCGGCGCGTAGATGACGCGAGATATCAGCTTTGGGTCGACCAGACCCGACGCGAGGCCGCCGCGAACTCGCGCAAGCTGGCACAGGACGCGGCGCGCGAGCAGCGCATCGAGGAGATGTCGAAGCAGCGGGAGGAGGCCGAAGCTCGCCGCCGGCTCGAACAGGAGAAGCAGCGCCTGCGCCAGCTCGAGCAGCAGAACCACGGCTATCGGAGATATTGACCATGCCCGCTAGCGTGCTCGCCGTACTCCTCGTTTTCGCGGTTGCAGGCCCGGCCTTTTCTCAGAAACTCTATCGGCACGTCGATGAAAAGGGAAAGGTGACCTACGCCGACCGGCCGCAGGAGGCTGGCCAGGTGGCCGAAAAGCCAAAGACCGCCAACGTCGAATCGCCGGAGGCTCGCCGCCAGCTCCACTATCACCTGCAGGACCGGCAGCGCGAGGAGCAGGCCGAGCGCGCGGCGCAGCAGCGGCGCTATCAGTCGCAGCGCCAGCGCGAGCTCGAGGCGGAACGCCAGCAGCGCCTCAAAGACGCCGATCCGTACAATCCGGTGCAGGATCCCTACCGCCCGCGCGCTCGCCGCTAGCCGGCGGCCTAGACGTACTTCGCCGCGAGCGAGAGCAGCTCGATCAGCGCGAGGGTGACGAAAAGGCGCACCATGCCGCCCATCACGGCCGCGGGCACCGACTCGGGATGGTCCCGCGTGGCGTCCAGGCCGGCGGCGATCGGGATCACGGCAACCGCGGCGCCGAAGAGGAACGACTTCAGCATGAAGCCGGCGATCGCCCGCGGGCCGAACACCCGCGCGACGGTGCGCGCGAACTCGTCCAGGCCGGACGGATTGGCGCCGTAGGTCACGAGGTAGGCGACGCACATCACCACCGTGCAGCTCACGATCGTGAGCGCGAATACCGAGATCGCGGCGGCGGCGATCCGCGGCACGAACTCGCGCTCGTACGGATCGATGTGCGCGGCGAACAGCTCGTCGAGCTCGCCCGAGACGCGCATCATCGCCACTTCGGTCACGATCGCGGCCCCCGAGCGCAGCGCGACGTAGAACGCGGCCAGCAGCGGGATCAGCTCGAGCACCACCGCGCGGAACACCAGCTCGAGGGCAAACTGCGCGAGGCCATAGTCGCGCGCAAGTCCGATCGTGACCCGGATCACCACCATGCTGAGCAGCGCCATGAACAGGGTGAATCCGGGCAGCACGTGCCAGGCGTTGAAGTAGATCTCGCGTATGGCGAGCGCCCGCGTCCGCGCGGTGTAGGCGGAAAGGGACAGCGCCGCGGCCGCCGCGGCGGAGGCGAACAGCGCCGCTCGCCCCCAGGCCCTGAACCAGGCGAACGTGTCTTCCAGCGCGCTCATCTACAATCGATCCATGACTGACACATCGGTTGCCGCCGCGAAGCTTACCGGGTTCGCCGCCGCCTGCCTCGAGAAGCTCGGCCTGGCCGCGTCCGACGCCCGGCTCGTCGCCGAGACGCTGGTCGAATCGAATCTGCGCGGCGTCGACAGCCACGGCGTGGTGCGACTGCCGCATTACGCCGCGCGGCTGCGCAACGGCACGGTCAACCCGCGGCCGAAGATCTCGGTGCAGCGCACCGGCGCTTCCACCGCCGTGGTGGAAGGCGACCGCGGGATGGGCCAGCTCGTGGCGGTGCGCGCCATGCAGGAGGCGGTCTCGCTGGCGAAAGAGAGCGGCGTCGGCGCGGTCGGCGCGCGCAACAGCTCGCACTGCGGCGCCTGCGCCTACTTCGTGGAGCTCGCGGCGCGCGAGGGCATGGTCGGGATAGCGCTCACCCACACCGACTCGATCATGGTGCCGCCCGGCATGAAGCGGATCTTCCTCGGCTCGAACCCGATCGCCTTCGGCGCCCCGGCCGCGGACGGGCCGCCGCTCGTCATCGACATGTCGACCACCCACGCCGCCTGGGGCAAAGTGATCGTTGCGCGCGAGGAAGGCAAGTCCATCCCGCCCGACTGGGGTGTCGATGCGGAAGGCAGGCCGACCACCGACCCGAACAAGGTCGTCGGGCTGGCGCCGAGCGGCGCCCACAAGGGCTACGCGCTGGCGCTGATGGTGGAGGTCCTTTGCGCGCAGCTCGTGGGCCTGCCCTTCGGCCGCCACGTGACCAAGATGTACGGCGAGCTCGCCAAGCCGCGCAACCTGGGTCACTTCATGCTCGCGCTCGACGTAGGCCGCTTCGTCGAGCCCGCGTTGTTTGCTTCGCAAGTCAAGCGGCTCCTGGAGGAAGCGCGCGCGGAAGCGCCTTCCGAGCCGTCGCGGCCGCCGCTCGCCCCGGGCGATCCCGAGCGCCTCACCGCCGAGCGCCGTCGCCGCGAAGGCATTCCGCTCGGCAGCGCGGTGCTCGCCGAGCTCAACGCGCTCGCAGCAAGGCTCGGCGTTACGGCCCTCTAGCGAGGGAGTCGATCCGTTCGGCTGCGAGGCCGAGCCTTGCGGCCGCGGCGCCGATTTCCCGCCACGTCCCGTCGTCCACCGGGATGCCGTCGCGCTCACGCGCCGCGCGCGTCTCGCGCTCCGGCTCGCCGGCGATGCGCACGCGGTCGAAGCCCGGCGCCGGCGGCGACTTGCGGATCCAGTCGAGGTAGTCGCGCGCCTCGCGCTCGAACGTCTCCTTGGTACCGAGCTTCGCCGGATCGATCACGATCGACAGCATCCCGTTCAGCACGCGGCGCTTGGTGCCCTCCGGATAGTGCCAGGTGCCGCCTGCCGTGAGCGCCCCGCCGAGCAGCTCGCATGCCACCGCAAGGCCGTAGCCCTTGTGCCCGCCGAAAGTCTGCATCGCGCCGAAGGGCTGCACCACGCCCCAACGCGGGTCGTCGGTCGGATTGCCCTCGCGGTCGAGCAGCCAGCCGAGCGGAATCTTGGCGCCCTTGTTGTGCGCCACGCGCAGCTTGCCTTGAGCCACCGCGCTCGTGGCCATGTCGAGAAGGAACGGCGGCTCGCCGGGCAGCGGGATGCCGATGCAGACCGGGTTGGTGCCGAAGCGCCCGTCGGCGCCGCCGTAAGCCGCGACGCGGGCGAACGAGATGACGTTGACGAAGTGCAGCGAAACGAGCCCTTCTGCCACCGCCATCTCGGCCCAATGCCCAATGCGGCCGAGGTGATGCGCGTTGCCGAGCGCGGTAAGCGACAGGCCGTGCTTCTTCGCGCGCTCGATGGCCATGCGCGTCGCCTGCAGGCCGATCGATTGCCCATAGCCGGCGCGTCCATCCAGCGCGAGGAGCGCGCCCCCGTCGAGCTTCACCTCCAGCTTGCGGTTCGGATGCAGCCCGCCCTCGAGCAGCGCCTCGACATAGCGCGGCATCATGCCGATGCCGTGCGAATCGTGGCCGGTCAGGTTGGCGGCGACGAGGTTTTCCGCGACGAGCTGCGCTTCCGCGGGTTCGCTGCCGCCGGCGGCGGCAATCGCGGCGATGGCCTTGGTTAGGCCTTCTCTCTTGAAAATCAAACTCATCAATCCGGCTTGATGCCCCCGCGCTTGACGACCTCGGTCCAGCGCTCGACCTCCTGCTTCATGAAGCTGCCGAACTCCTCCGGCGTGCTGGCTACGACGTCGAAGCCGATCTGGCTCATTCGCTCGCGCACTTCGGGCGCGCGCAGCGCCTTGACCGTGGCGTCGTTGAGCTTGGCGACGATCTCGCGCGGGGTCTTGGCGGGAGCGGCCGCGGCCTGCCAGGAGGTCACCACCAGGTCGGGAAAGCCGCCTTCGGCCGTCGTCGGGACGTTCGGCAGCTGCGGATTGCGCGCCTTGGCGGTGACCGCGAGCGCCTTCATGCGGTTGCCGCGGATGTAGTTCGTGACCGCGCCGAGGTTCTGGAACGAGATGTCGACCTGCCCGCCCATGATGTCGGTCTGGCACGCGGCGCCGCCCTTGTAGGGCACGTGTACCGCGGAGATGCCGGCCACCTGGTTGAGGAGCTCCGCCGTCAGGTGATCCGAGGATCCCGTGCCGCTCGAACAGTAGGAGAGCTTCCCCGGATTCTTCTTCGCGTAGTCGACGAGCTCCTTCATCGAATTGGCGGCGAGGGCGGGCTTGGTAATGAGGACATTGGGCGTGGTCACCGCGAGCGTGATCGGAGCGAAGTCGCGCACCGGGTTGTAGCGCAGGTCCTTGAACAGCGCCGGGTTGATCGAGAACACGCCGATCGAGCCGACCAGGATGGTGTGGCCGTCGGCGTCGGCCTTGGCGACGAACTCGGCGGCGATGGCGCCGTTCGCGCCGGGCTTGTTCTCGACCACGGCGGGCTGGCCGAGGAATTCCTGGAACTTCGCGCCGATGGCGCGGCCGACGATGTCCGAGGAGCCGCCGGCGACGAACGGAATCACCACCCGGATGGGTTTGGAAGGAAAGCTTTGTGCACCCGCAGTAAGGCACGCGAGCAGAAGGCACAGCGAGACGGCGAAACGGGTCATTCTCTTACCTCAGGGGAAGAGCGGCAGTTTAGCCAGGGCGCACGGAACGCGCTAGAGTTCCGCTCCACGATCCCGCCCCGACGGAGACCCCAAGTGAAGAGCCTGCTTGCCCTCGCCGCGTCGCTATTCTTGTCGCTGGCGCACGCGCAGACCTATCCTGCGAAACCGATCCGCATCATCGTTCCCTACGCGCCGGGCGGAACGTCGGACATCCTCGCGCGCCAGATCGGGCCGAAGCTCACCGAGGCCTGGGGCCAGCCGGTGATCGTGGAGAACAAGCCGGGCGCGAACGGCAACGTCGGCGCCGATTTCGTGGCGAAGAGCGCGCCCGACGGCTACACGCTGCTCCTCACCGACCTTGGCGGACTGGTGATCAGCGCGAGCGTCTATCCGAAGCTGCCGTTCGACCCTGCCAAGGATTTTTCAGCCGTGGTGATGGTGTCCTATTCGCCGCACGTGCTCGCCGTCCATCCTTCGGTGAAGGCAGCCAACGTGAAGGAGCTGGTCGCGCTCGCCAAGGCAAATCCGGGCAAGCTCAACTTCGCCATCTCCGGTCTCGGCGGCGCGCCGCAGCTCGCCGGCATCGATTTCGCGCAGCGCACCGGCGTCAACTGGACCTACATTCCCTACAAAGGCGGTTCCGATGCCGTGGCGGCGGTCGCTGCGGGCCAGGCCGATGTGCTCTTCAACGGCATGCTCGCCACCTGGCCGTCGGTGCAGGGCGGCAGGCTCAAGGCGATCGCGATCTCGAGCGCGAAGCGCATGCCGAGCGCGCCGGATACGCCGACCGTCGCCGAGCAGGGCTTGCCGGGATTCGAGACCGGCTCGTTCCAGGGCGTGGTGGGACCGAAGGGCATGCCGCGCGACACGGTGGCGAAGTTGAATTCACAATTGATCAAAACCCTCGGCAGCGACGAGATGATCGATCGCTTTGCCAAACAGGGGACCGAAGTCCGCACCGGCACACCGGAAAGCCTCGGCC
>Ga0114129_10000842_pt1 | contig 39704 bp, 32 predicted proteins | sample RhiMetdeltSRZDD1_FD_80071 | JGI IMG/M metagenome (GOLD analysis project Ga0114129, IMG submission 80071) | Populus rhizosphere microbial communities from Tennessee, USA - Rhizosphere MetaG P. deltoides SRZDD1 (version 2) (version 2) | ecosystem: Host-associated > Plants > Roots > Rhizosphere >...
ACCCAAGAGCGATCGAGATTCGCTATCTGATCGATCCCAAGGACCTGATTACACTCGGGCAAGAGCTGGATTGGGAGCTTCGCGAGCTGCCTTCCGGCGAGCATGTGCCCGCCCGCCGCTCCCGTCCAGCTTCGATATGAGCGCCTTTCCATCATGAGCGCAGCTTCCCCGAGCAACTGCAAGTCCGTGGCGCACTGGCTCTGGTGCAGTGCTCGCACTGGCGGTCTCTTGGTCGGGCTCACCGGCTTTCTGCTCCTCTCCCGCGCGACGGCGCAGCAGCCGGACTCGCAATCGTCTCGTCCCCGCCCGCCGTTCGAGCGCGCGCAGGCCGCATTCATGAGCCACGACTTCGAAGCCGCCGAGTCGGCCTTTCGCGCCGTGTTGATCGGCGACACGATTTCCGCGCATCGGCGCCAGGCAGCGATTGCGTTCGCTGCGATCGCATGGCGTGTGCACGAGGATACGGCTTCGGCTACGCGGGTGTTGCGCGACGCGGCTGCGGCGTCTTGGGGTCGGTTTGATGCGCTGGCCGAGCGATCACGGATGCTTCGCCTACTGGGCGACTACGCCGGCGCGCGCGAAGCAGCTGCACAGGCAGGCACCGCCGCGACGACCGAGGCCGAGCGAGACGATGCCACAACAGCCTGGGCGGAAGCCGTGATTACGCCGCTCCTTCGTCAACGCCTTGGGCGGGCAGCGGCACCGCGCTGGGGTAGCGGGCCGGCCGACCGAGCTTTCCCTGATTCGTCAGCACTCCACCAAGCCCTCGTCCGGCTGGACAGCATCGTGCAACGGTCTCCCGGGGGTCTCAACGCCGGTCGTCTCCTGATTCTCGCCGGCGCATTGTCCGACAATCCCTCCGCGGTGTTCGATGGGTGGCGCTCCTATTACCTGGTCGAGACCGGCGACACGTTGCACGCATTGCTCGCCCGCCCGCGTCGGGCGCTTCGGGACATTGCCACGAGCCACGCCACAGGATCTGCCGCTCTCTCGCGACGGCGGGCGACCTTGGCAGGTGCCCTTCGGGACTCCCGCCTGTTTTCGGCGGCGGCAGTAGTCGCCCTCGCGCGCGACGCCGACGGAACCACCCTCGCGTCCCGTGATGCCCGGGCACGTGAGACGGTGGTGTATGCCGTCTTCGTGGATTCGATCCGCGCTCTCACGGATCGTTACTATCGGGCAACCGCGCAGAAGAGGGGGCACCCGGACACCTGGAAGGCGTCGCTCGACTCTGCGGCACGGCGACTGTGGCCTCGCCTGCTCTGGACCGGCTCCGTTCCGAAGTTCACCAACGAGCGATTCGAGGCGGAGCTCGACCGGCGATTCGGGGCTCTAATCAACCTGGGCGAGACCGCGGGGTATCAGGACTTGCACATGGGACATCGGGTGCTCGACGATCGGCGGACCATGGAGCAGTACGGTCACACCGGCCGCGTCCGTTTCGTTGCGCTCGATGCCATCGTTTCGAATGGGTTTCAGAGCTGGGCGTGGGATGGGAACGCCCAGCACGGCGGCTGGGCGACCAGGGATCTGATCGTCCAGGTACGTCCTGCGTACGCCGACGACCCGCTGCAGGCGTGGCGACAGACCACGGATCCCGAGACCATCCGTCGCCTGGCCGAGGAGCTGGCGGCCGACAGCATCGCGGACCTCGCGAAGGCGCAACGCACCCCGGTCGCGTATTTCCCGAGCATTGAGGAGCGACTCTCGCGTGACGGACGCCGGGTCTTGCTTGATTCGCTCCGCAGCACCGGCCTCTCAGGCAACGAGCTCGAGTCAGCCTTCAAGCGGGAGTATGGCCGTGGATTGGTGGAAAGCTCGATCTTTGCGCACGAAGGGCGGCACGCGATCGATAACAACCTGCCCACCAAGCTTACACCGGCGGAGCTGGAGTATCGGGCCAAGCTGTCCGAGGTTGCCTTCGCACCGCGGCCTCGTCTCGCACTGGGCGGCATCATCAGTGCCAACGCGGGAGATGGCACGCCGCACGGTCAGGCGAATCAGCGGGTGCTCGAGGGATTGGCAAGGTGGATGGACACGCATGCGACGGAGATTCGCGGGCTCGATCGCTCGGCGCCGTATCTGCCGCAGTTTCCGCTCCTGACTGACTCTCAGATCAAGGCCGCATTTGCCGAGCAGGATCCATTTGCCGCGCATGGGAAGGCCGCGCGGGACTCCGGATTCAGTGCAGTAGAGGCTTCCCAGCCCGGAGGCGGGTCTCGATCTCGGCGGGAGGCAGCGTCGCCACCTCCAGAATCCCATTGAGGCTTCGCGTCACCGGATTGGCGACGAAGACCCGAAACCGCTGCGCACTCCGGTACAATTCGTCCGCAACGCGGGGCAACCCGAGCTGACCGGCGCGACCTTCGTCCGTCAGGCGATCGATCGCTCCGGTGCGAAGACGGAGCGGCAGGTCCACGCCCAGCATCGACGAACGCGAAGGAAAGTCGAGCAGGAGCCCGCCACGCGGCAGCTCCAACTCTGCGGCCAGCGCGTCCTCCACGCGCGCGGTCAGGTCTGCGTCGTCAAGCCAGGGTTGTACCCCGGAAGGAACGTCGCTGGCCGGTAGGTCGAGTGCCCGCTTATAGAGGCGGCGTGCCCGGATTGCGCCGGAAAGCTCCGTCCACTCGTTGTCGGGTCGATCGTTTGCGGGCCGAAGCAGCAGCTCCATCAGCGCGTCGTCGGTCGCTTCGGCAATCGCCGCGATGTCGATTGCCTTCCGCGCGACAGCGGCACGCACCGCCCGCTTGAACATGCAGGTCGCCGAGCGGACCGCGTGGTGCCAGTACACGTTGCGATACATCTGGTACTTGGCGAACAGCAGGGATTCGAGTGCGCTCACACCTTTTTCATGGACGCCGACCTCCAGTCGTCCGTCGTTCTCCACCAACGTGAGTGACGCCAGCAGGCGGTCGACGTCGACCTTGCCATATGGGACGCCGCACATGAAGGCGTCGCGACTCAAGTAGTCGATCTTGTCCAAATCGAGCGAGCCTGAGATCAAGCCCTGGAGCGGGCTTCGGCTTCGCTGGGTGATCAATGCACCCACCAGGTCGGGAAAGCCGTCGCCCATGTCGCGCAGCCGCAAGCCCAGCTCCCCCCTGACGAGCTTGGCGACGCCCAGGCCTTCGTGGCTCGGGAACCCGGCTTCCTCGAGCGCGTGCGAGAACGGATAGTGGCCGATGTCATGCAGCAGCGCCGCCATCCGCACCGCCATCCGGTCCTGCTCGGGGACACATGCCAGCTCGCCCCGCTCTTCGAGCGACGCCAGCGCCTTGCGAGTCAGGTGATATGCACCCAGAGCATGCTCGAAGCGGGTGTGAGTCGCGCCGGGATAGACCAGGAAGGCGTGGCCGAGCTGTCGTACATAGCGGAGCCGCTGAACGGTGGGTGTGTCGAGCGCTGCGAGCGCCGCGCGATCGAGCCGGATGTTGTCCCAGAGAGGGTCGCGAATGACTTCGAATTCGGGCGAAAGGGCCATCGGTCTTGTCTTTGGAGTGGGCCGGGGCGAACGGGTAGGGATCATACGGGCGCTGTGGTTCGCTCAGTCACCCATGCATCTAACCGCGCCGCCGCTCACCAACGCGCCCTGCAGACCCCCACCCGTTCGCTCCGGCCCTCCGCCGAGCCGACAGCGCTTGTTCGTGCAGACGCCCGAATGGTCGAAGGGGGCGCGGCCCCGGAGGGGTTCCGCTCGCTCGCTCGCGAGCGCCCGGGCCCAGCGGTCTAGATCCGAGGCCCGGCGGCGGCGACGGACGCCGGCACCTGCGCCCGGAACTGCTCGAAGTTCTCCCGAAACATCGCCGCCAGCTTGCGCGCCTGTGTGTCGTAGGCGGCTGGGTCGCTCCAGGTCCGACGCGGATCCAGCAGATTGGCGGGGACGTCGGGAACGGAAACCGGTACTTCGAGCCCGAACACGGGATCCTGCTGATAGCGAGCCCGGTCAAGCGCACCGGAGAGCGCTGCGCGGACCATCGCGCGGGTGTAGGACAGCTTCATTCGCGAACCCGTTCCGAACGCGCCGCCGCTCCAGCCGGTGTTGACCAGCCAGACTCGGGCGCCGTGACCCCCGATCCGCTCGCCCAACATCTTCGCGTAGACTCCCGGATGCAGCGGGAGGAAGGGCGCGCCGAAACAGGCGCTGAACGTCGCGGTCGGCTCGGTCACGCCCGCCTCCGTCCCGGCTACCTTCGCAGTATAGCCAGACAGGAAATGATACATCGCCTGGTCGGGCGTGAGCCGCGCAACCGGCGGCATAACGCCGAAGGCATCTGCCGTGAGGAACACGACGTTGACCGGATGACCGCCGCAACCGCCCGGGAGATGATTGCTGATGTAGTGGATCGGATAACAGGCGCGGGTGTTCTCGGTGATTCGATCGCAGTCGTAATCAACTGCCCGGGTCGCGGGATCGAGCACGACGTTTTCGAGGACGGTGCCGAACGTTCGCGTCGCCTGGAAGATTTCGGGCTCAGTATCGGGCCGGAGCCTGATGACCTTGGCGTAACAACCGCCCTCGAAGTTGAAGACGCCCGTGTCGCTCCAGCCGTGCTCGTCGTCGCCGATAAGGCTGCGTGAAGGATCGGCCGAGAGCGTGGTCTTGCCGGTGCCCGAGAGACCGAAGAAGATCGCCGTGTCGTGATCCGGTCCCACGTTGGCGGAGCAGTGCATGGGGAGCACGCCCTGCTGCGGGAGCAGATAGTTGAGCACGGTAAAGATCGACTTCTTCATCTCCCCAGCGTACCTGGTGCCGCCGATCAGGACGAGGCGCTTGGCGAGACTGATCGCGACGAAGGTCCCGCTTCGGGTGCCGTGCCGTCCGGGATCGGCCTGGAACTCCGGCGCATGAAGCACGGTGAAGCCGGGCTGGAACTGCGCAAGGTCCGCGGGCTGGGGGCGGATGAACATGTGCCGGACGAACAGCGCATGCCACGCACTCGGCGTGATGAAGCGGACTGAAAGCCGATACGCGACCTCGGCTCCGGCAAAGAGGTCCTGGACGAATAACTCGCGGGTGTCGAGAAACGCCCGAACGTCGTCGTGCAGTCGGTCGAAGGCGCGCCCATCCATCCGGGCGTTCTTGTCCCACCAGATCTCGGCTTCCGAGTCCGGTTCCACCACCACGAATTTGTCTTTGGCCGAGCGCCCTGTTTTCGGTGTGGTCACCGCCGCAAAGGCGCCATGGTCGGTGACGACGCCTTCTTCCCGCCGGAGCGCGTACTCGATCAGTCTCGGGACGGTGAGATTCGGGAGGATGCGTTCGGGGTTGAGCCCGTGTTCTTCGAGGGTAAGGGTTTCCCGCTGGACGAATCTCGCCTGAACCGTCATATCTCCCACTGCGCGCTGAGGCGCGATCAAGGTCACAGCAGCGGCGCAGGCGCCGCAGAGTCAGGAAAGATCGACTCGCAACGCCGCCTAGGCAACCGACCGAACCCGGCGGGCGGTTTTGCCGTAGGCTCTGAGCCGCCGCAGCATCTTGCGATCCATCTTGTTGCGGTCGTTACCCTTGGGAGTTTCGAGGATCTTGATCACGCGGGAGAAACGGGGATCGGTCATGAGGCGCCGAAAAGGCTCGCGACCCAGGGTGCCCTCCCCGATCAGCTCGTGCCGGTCACGGCGCGCACCGAGGGCCGTTTTTGAGTCGTTGAGGTGAATGCAGTGCAGGCGCCGCAGTCCGATGACCCGGTCCCAGTAGTCCCACACACCGTCGAAGTCGCGGACCAGGTCGTATCCGCTGGCATACAGATGACAAGTATCGGCGCAGAACCCGATTCGCCGGCGGAGCGGGGCGGGGATCCGAGCGCGCAGCTCAGCCAGCTCCTCGAAGTTGGCCCCGAGCGCGGTGCCGGTTCCGGCCGTGGTCTCGAGCAGAACCATGACCCGGCCCGGGACTGCCTGCAGGCAAAGGGCGTAGGCCTCAGCGTTGCGCTTCAGGCCTAAGTCACGGTCATCAATGTAGTTGCCCGGGTGCGACACCAGGTAGCGAATACCCAGGGCCGTACAGCGCTCGAGTTCGGCCTTGAAAGCCCCGATGGATCGCAGACTTACCAGCGGATCCGGCGAGGCGAGATTGATAAGGTACGAATCGTGCGCGACGACACCCCGTAACCCCGATCTCGATACCTCACGCCGAAACGCGGCGCAGGTCCCGGCCGAGAGGGCCGGCTCCCGCCACTGGTTCGGCGTCTTCGTGAAAACCTGGATCGCGGTAGCGCCGATGGCGAGGCCGCGCGCCGGGGCTGTGTCCACGCCACCCTGGATGGAGACGTGAGCGCCCAGCCGTTCCGGTTGGACAGTCGACCGATGCATTGCCACTCCTCGAGACCGTGACCGAGCTCCTGCCGGAAAATGGCGGGGATCGGCCCCGAATCCTCCTCGTCGGGGACGTCTCGGCGCGCCCATACGGGATGGAGCGCGCGCTGAGCCGCGCCGGCTTTCATGTGATCGAGGCTGCGGCTCCGGCGCAAGGCCCGCCCGAACTCGCCGGTAAGCCGGACGTAGCCGTCATTACAGCCGGCGAAGCGGACGGATCGCTGGCCATGCTGGTCCAAGCGCTCCAAGCTGCTTGGGGCGGCCAGGTCCCCCTCATTGCCGTGCTCGGCTCGCCTGATCGCGAAGGGCCCACTCGCGCGCTGGGATTCGGTGCGGACGACGCGCTTGCGTCGCCGCTCCACCTACCCGAACTGTGCGCGCGTGTCGAGACTCGGGCCCGTCGCCGAGTGGGCGATCGTGTAGCCGGCAACGGTCGCGTGCAGGAGCTGCTGCTCGATTTGATGGAGCACACCTGGATCGATCGGCGACTTGCTGAGATCCTCGAGGTGATGGTGGACCGGGTAGGGCGAACGCTCCCGCGTTGGGAGGCGGCGTTCGTGCTCGCGACCGAGTCGGTCGGCGCGGCCCGGATCATAGCCGGCAGCCGTGGTATGGCGTCGCGAGATGTTCGACTCGACATCGAGCGCTACCCTGAGCTGGCCGAGGCGCTGCGCACGTCAAGGCCCGTCGTCATCCCGGATGTGCAGAACGACCCCTTGTTCGAGGCCGCCCGCAGGCGCTGGGGGTATGAAGGCACCGGCGTCCCGGTCCGTGCTGTCGCTGCCATGCCGATGACCATCGCCGACCGCCTGGTCGGCGTGCTGCTCCTCCGCACGCAGGACGCCAGCGCTCGACTCAGCGTTACCGAGGAGCTGTTCGCCATGCAGGTTGCGCGCGCGGCCGCCCGGCTGGTCGACGCGGATGCGCGCGCACCGATCGGGTCCAACAGTTCCAAGGCGACCGACGCGCTTACCGGTCTTCCCACCACCGATGTGCTCGATCGAAAGATCCGGGACGAGGCGGAGCGGGCGAAGCGTTATGCGCTTTCGTTCAGCCTGGTGCTGCTGGACGTGGATCACCAGAATGCGCTGAACGACCGTTTAGGCCGAGCGAGCGGCGACCGGTTCCTGGCCGAGCTGGGACGGATGTTTCAGGCGGAGGTCCGGGCCTCGGATTTCGTCGCGCGTTACGGTGGCGACGAATTCGCGCTGGTGCTGGCCGAGACCGGCACGTACGGGGCAAGAGAGCTGGTTCATCGATTGCGAGCGCGGCTCAACGTTGAGTCGTTCGCCGGACTCCCGCCGGGCGAGCGTCCACGAATGGCGGCGGGCATTGTGGCATACCCCCACCCGGCGATCGAGGAGACGGACGACCTGCTGGTCCTGCTGGAGGCGGCGCTCAGGCGGGGGAAGGCGCAGGCAGAGGAGAGGATTGGCGTAGCGGAATAAGAAGGGGGAGCGGGAGAAAGGGAGAGCGCCTTACTGCTGTTTCGCCGCTTTTTTCAGCCAGTCCGCCGGATCGAGCGCGATCTGGTTCTCTCCCCGAATCTCGAAGTGCAGGTGGGGTCCATAGTCCGAGCTCAGTCCGCCAACCGCGCCGATCACCTGCGCCTTGTTCACCGCATCATTCAGCTTGACCGACGCCGACTGGAGGTGGGCATAGACCGAGTAGTAGCCGTTGCCGTGCTCCAGCAGAATGGTGAGACCGTAAGTCCCGAACTGGCCCACCAACCGTACCCGACCCGCTTCGACCGCCTTGACCGGTGTTCCCGCGGCGGCAGCGATCCCGATGCCGTTCCAGCGAATCACTCCGCCGCTTGGCAGCGTGTCGCGCCCGAAGCGGTAGACAATGGTACCGTCGACCGGCCAGTCCAACTTGCCAATGTCGGCCGTCGTGATCGAGCCGGGACCTGCAATAGGTCCCAGGCCGGCGCCAGCGCGGACTTTCGCTTCGCGGCGCGCGCGCTCGAGGGCGGCCAGCACATCAGTCAACCGGGCCTCGTCGCGCTCCAGCGCTGACAGCTTCTGTTCGGTCGCCTGGGCAGAACGCTTGAGCTGGGCAAGGCGCCGGGCGCGCTCGTTGGCCAGCTCACCGTATCGCTCGTACTCAGCTTCGCGCTCTTGCCGCCGGCGGTCCAGCTCGCTGCGGACGCGTAGTATGTCGTTCCGCTGCACCACGACGCGATTCCGAAGCTTCTCGACATCCTGGACCAACGCTCGATCCTGGCGGCTGGTGAGATAGAGATACTTGTAGCGGGAAAGCAGATCGCCGAACGACTCGGCGGTGAGCAGCACCTGGAATGCGTAGAGAGCACCGCGCTTGTAGATGTCCACCAGCCGCCGCTCCAGAATCGCGCGACGCTCGGCCAGGTTGTCTTCGGCCAGGATCAACTCCGCGCTCGCGTGGTCCAGCTGGCCGGCGAGCCCACCGATCTGCCGTTCGATCTCGTTTACGATGCGCTGAGTGGATTCTTTCTGTCGCTCCAGGTTGGTCAGCTCGTCGTTGACGTCGTGGACCTGTCCCTGGAGTCGCTCCCGCTGCTGCTGCAGCCGATCGCGCTCGGCCTTGATCTCCTCCAGGCGTCGCTGACTCTGTTCGAGCTGTTTGCTGATGCTTTGTTGCCCGGACAGAGCGGCGGTGGGCAGGCAGAGAAGGGAGAAAAGGAGAAGGGGGGAAAGGGAGAATGGGTACCGCCTGCTCACCCCCATTCTCCCATTCTCCCATTCTCCCTTTCCCCGCATGTCACACCTTTCTCAGGTGCCGACCCACGCTCACCAGGCTCCCGAAGAGGCCAAGGAGCACACCAAAGACAACGAGCATGGCCATCTGGTCCGGACCGAAGAAGATCAGCCCGCCGAGCGTGCCCAGGTTGCTGTCGCGAAATAATCGGAAGCCGGCATAGCATAGAGCGAGCGACAGCAATCCACCGAGCAGGCCCTTGAGCGCGCCCTCGAGCAGGAAGGGGCTTCGAATGAATCGATTCGTCGCTCCCACCAGGCGCATGATGCTGATCTCCCGGGCGCGCTGCATGATCGTGAGCCGAATCGTCACGCCGATGATCACCACCGCGACCGCCGCGAACGCCGCACCGATGACCAGCCCGACAATGCCGGCCAGGTTCCTCAACTTGTCGAGCCGTTCAACCCAGTCGCGGCCGTAACGGATGTCTTCTACAAAGCTGAAGCCCTCCAGCCGCTTCGCTACTCGCTCTGCGGCCGCAGCGTTGCGATATCCCTCCTTGAGCCGGATCTCGAATGAGGCCGGCAGCGGGTTGACCGAGAGGTCGCGGTAGGCATCGCGGAACTCGACCAGCTCTTTCCGTGCCCGGGCCAGCGCCTGCTCTTCGGTCACGTAGTCCACCGCTTGGACTTCGGGAAAGGCGGCGATGTCCTGGGAGGCGAGTGTAATGGTTTCGGGCGGCGTGCCCCGCAGCACGAAGGCGACAATCTCCACTCGCTCCTCGAGCCCTTTGAGCGCCTCGCGGAGATTGACCGCGACCAGCAGAAAAAGACCGAGGGTAAAGAGCGAGAACGCGATCGTCGTGACCGAAAGCCCCGAGAGCAGGGGAGCCCGCCTGAACGAAAGCAGCGCCTCGCGAAACAAGAGTCTCACGAGGTGGCTTCCTCGGAAGGCTCGTCCTCGGCGCTGTCGTAGACGACGCCGCCATCACGCATCTCGATCGTGCGGTAGGGTGCCTGGCGGACCAGGTCGAGGTCGTGTGTGGCCATGACGACGACTGTGCCGCCTGCGTTGATCTCTCGCAACAACTGGAAGACGCCGCGGGTCGCCCGCTCGTCGAGATTGCCGGTCGGCTCGTCAGCCAGGAGGATGGCCGGATCGTTGACCAGCGCCCGCGCGATCGCCACTCGCTGCTGCTCGCCACCGGACAGCTCGCGCGGATAGGCCCGGCCTTTGGCCGCAAGACCGACCTGGGTAAGCACCCGCATCACGCGGGCGGGAATGGTATCGCGCCGCGCTCCAGTCACCTCCAGTGCAAAGGCGACATTCTCGGACGCGGTTCGATCTTCCAGCAGCCGGAAATCCTGAAACACGATACCGAGCCGGCGGCGCAGTCGAGGAATGTCACTGCTGCTGATCGACGACACAGCGAAGCCGGAGACCCGTACATCACCCTGGCTCGGACGCTGCTCGGCGAAGAGCAGCTTCATGATGGTGGACTTGCCCGCGCCGCTGTGACCGGTCAGAAACACGAACTCGCCCTTGGAGACGTGGAAGGTGACGTCCTTCAGAGCGAGAGCGCCGTTGGGGTAGGACTTGAAGACGTTGTGGAAGCGGATCACGGGGGAGAAAGATAAGTAAAGTCAGCATGCGCTGGCAGCTATCAGCTATCAGCTGTCAGCTCCCTACCGCCCCGCCTGCTCCAAGTCCGCGATAATGTCATCCGCATCTTCGATCCCGCAGCTCAGTCGCACAAACCCATCGGGAAATCCCAGCGTTGCCCGCTGCTCCGGCGAGAGATGCACGTGCGACGTAAGGCGTGGCTCCGAGATCAGGCTCTCCACTCCCGCGAGGCTCGGCGCATGGATTACCACCCGCAGCCGTGATAGGAACCGCTCGGCCGCGGGTGGGCCGCCGGACAGTTGGAGCCCTATCATTCCGCCAAATCCGCCGAGCACTCGCGCGGCGACGGTGTGATCGGGATGGGCCCGGAGGCCGGGGTAATGGACCTTGTCAATCCACTTCTGCTTCGCTGCCCACTGAGCGACCGCGAGTCCGTTGGCGTTGTGGCGCTCGATGCGAACCGAGAGCGTTCTGAGTCCGCGATCGAGCAGCCAGGCCGCGAAGGGGTCGATGGCCTGCCCCCACAGCCGCATCAGCCGGCTGACTTCGTCGACGAACGAGGCGGAGCCGGCGACCGCGCCCGCGATGACGTCACTGTGCCCGTTGAGGTACTTGGTGGCGCTGGTGATGACGACGTCGGCTCCGTGCTCGAGCGGCCGAAAGTTCATCGGGCTGGCGAAAGTGCCGTCCACCAGCAGCGCCAACCCGAACTCTTTGGCAATCTTGAGAATCGGCTGGAGATCGACGACCCGGATCAGCGGATTGGTCGGCGTCTCTACGAAGATGGCCCGGGTCTCCTTGCGGACGCTCTTACGCCACAGCCTGGGCTCGTCCGGGCTCACATAGGTGATTCCGATCCCGAACCGGGCTAGCTCTTCGTCGAAGAGCCGTTGAGTGCCGCCGTAGATCCAGCGCGATGAAATGAGGTGGTCCCCCGGACGAAGCACCGCGAGATGCGCGAGCGCCGTTGCCGCCATTCCACTCGCGACCATGACAGCGGCTTCCGCGCCCTCGAGAGCTGCGTACTTCTGGGCGACCGCGAGTTGGGTAGGAGTGTTCCCGTCGCCGGCGTAGAGGACAGGCTCGTCGGAGCCGACGGGATTGATGTAGGTGGAGCTTTGGACGATCGCGGGCGCAACCGGAGACCACTCGGCCCGGCGATGGATCACTCCATGAACGGCGGTGGTTGAGAGTCCTCGCCGACCGCTCACGAAACGGTCACGACGTGGTACACCCCGGCGATCGGCTGTGCGATGCGGTGACCGGCGAGGTCGTCGAGCGCGACGGCGGCCCGCTGAACCGGCCAGGTCATGCGGGCGGCGAGGCCCAATACGTCAGTTGAGCCGCGCCGACGCAGATCGGCGAACGCCTCACGGGCGTCACCGCTGATCCAGCCGAGCACGTCGGGGGCATCGCTGCCCCTGAAGCACGCGGCCACCGCGAGATGATGGTGCGCCAGCACGTGCTCCAATGCCTCGCGCTGCTCTTCCCTCACACCCGTGAGCACCAGCACGCGATCGCCGCTGGCAGCGGCGAGCAGCAGCTTGGCGACGATCTCGTCGGCACAACTCATGTCGAGGCAGTCGACACCGGAAAAATCGAGCAGCGCGGTGTGACCCCCGCCTGTTGCCAGGGTCGCTTCGATCCTCCCCCGGACCGCGATTCCCGTGGCGCGGGTGACCAGGTTGCGGTACGGGGTCGCCACCGCTTCCTGCAGGACGTGGTGCAGGCTGATCGTCTGAACCATCAGGGCTCCGCGTTCTGGGCGGGAATGGTTACCTGCACCTGGGCTCCAGGGAAATAGGGAAGGTGATCAACCAGCGGCACGTCGTCGTCCCATGCCGGCACGATGGCGAGACGTGCGGTACCGCTTCGGATGCTGATCTTGCCCTGCCACCGCGACAAGTACCGCTTGATGCCCGCCAGTCCCTGTCCTCGTCCCGGGTCGCGAAAGCGGCTGACATTCTGAATCAAAGCGGCTTCGAGCGCGCTGCCGTCGCCCCAACGGTCTCCAAAGCGGCGAGCCTGTGTGCTTTCGAGGGAGCGTCGGAACCCGACGCCGGCGTCGCTGACTGCGATTACGACAACCCGACGACCGAGCCGACGACGAAAGGTATACGCTTGTACCGCCACCCAGCCACTGGTGCCCGCGTGCTCAACAATATTCTGGCATGCCTCCGAAAGCGCCATGGCGAATCCCATGGTCGCCTTCGCCTCGATGCCGAGCTCGCCGGTCAGAATTCGTGCTGCGTTCTCCTGAATCTTGCCGACGATCTCATGGATGTCTTCCGACGCGCGAATCGGTGTCACGTCCAGCAACACGTCCGACGGTCCCGTGGCAGCGGCTCGGGGCACCTTGCCGTGCACCTCAAAAAGCTCAGCCGCGTGGGCGAAGAAGCCGGTCCGGGTCCAGTAGCGCCTCACTTCGTCGCTGGCCGGCACCGTCAGCAGCGGGCGCTCTTTACGTGCCTCCGACAGTGCCTGACCGGCCGTGAGAAGCCCGACCAGTCCGTAAGGCGAGGCCCATTGGGTCGCGCGAGCGTCCAGGAGCACGCGCTCTTCGGTCGGCCAGGTGTCGAAGCCCGCGGCGAACTGATCGAAGCTTCGATCGTCGAAGTGGGCCGGTACCTCGACGACCCTGGTCACGCGGTGACCAGCTCACCGCGCAGAAACCGCGAGAGCCCACCCGCTCCGCGGAACGTAGCGTTGCGAGCCGCGAGCCGGTTCGCCTCGCGCAACGCGGCTTCCACGTCCTCCCCGGCCAGCAGCCGGGAGCACAGGACCGCGCCGAAGACGTCGCCGCAACCCGTGGGGTCGAGCGCGTCGACGGCGGGCGCAGGGATGAGAGCGGTTCGCGCGGGAGAAGAGGGGTTCTCCCCTTCTCCCTTTCCCCCCCTCTCCCACCTGTGGAATCCCGCAGTCGCAACATACGCCGCCCCCCGCGGCCCCAGCGTCACCGCGAGAAGCGACACCCCCGCGCCGAGCACTTGCGCAGCCATACCCATCGGCTCCGGCGAAAGCTGCCGCATCTCGTCTTCGTTCACCTGCACCACATCGAAGCAGGCGAACCAGTCGGTCGCGTCCGGCAGCGGGCGCAGCACTCTGATGCCGTCCTGCTGCATGCCGAGAAACAGGCTGTGCACGTCAGCGTAAATCGGTCCGTGAAACCCGTGCCGCAGTGCCTGCGCCGTGCCAAGACACATTTCGAAGCCGGAGATGAAGTTCAGGTAAACGGCATCGAGATCCCGCACCATGGGCCCGAGCTCGGGCCAGGTCCACGCGGGAACACCCCCCGACATCCGCTCGCAACGGCGATCGGCCGATTCGTAGTACAGCACCACCCGATTGTTGGGCACCGGCACTTCGACGAACCGGGCGCCCGGCGCCACTCGGCGGAGCGAGCGCAGAAACTCGCCGGCCTGGGGTGCGAGATCGCGGCCCACCTTAATGAGCGGCACGATCTCCCAATCGTCCGGTAGCGCTGCGTCCAGGCCACCCAACGCGTACGCGATGCCGCCCCACTCCTCGACCGGCGGCGCCGCCGGGTCGCGCCCGTGAATTTCGTCCCACACGAGGGAGCCCACCACGCCAACTTTCTTCAAGCGCGAGCGTCCCGCTGGTCGAGGAAGGTTCGAGCGGCGCCATAGACGCCGGCGGTGCCGATCAGCTCCGCCGGGACGATCCGGCACACCGCCACCGCGGGCTTGAACGCGCGTTTGGCCACTTCACGGCGGAGCGGAGCGAACAAGCGTTCGCCGGCGTAGGTCACTCCGCCGAAGACGACCACGATTTCCGGATTGAAGATGTTGATCATGTTGGCGATGCCGGCGCCGAGAAACTTCGCAGTGTCGCCCACCACCTCGTCGGCCAGCTCGTCGCCGTCGTGCGCGGCCTGGTACACGGTTTGGGCTGTGATTTTCCCCAACGCGCCGTTCACGTATTCGGGGAGGCGGCTGGGCTGGCCTGCTTCGATCGCTTCGACCGCGCGCAGTGCAATCGCCGGCCCGGAGGCGTAGGCCTCGAGACAGCCATAGTTGCCGCACTTGCAGCGTCGCCCGTTCACTTCGACGGTGGTGTGGCCGATCTCGCCGGCGGAATCGGATGAGCCATGGTACAGACGTCCATCGATAACGATCCCGCCACCGATACCTGTCCCGATGGTAATCCCGATCACGTTGAGTGCGCCTCGGCCTGCTCCCATCCAGCACTCGCCCAGCACGGCGCAGTTGGCGTCGTTGTCGATCGCGGTCGGGAGCGAAATTCCCTGTTGCACCAGGTCGCGCAACGGGAGATTGACCCATCCCAGATTGGGCGTGAGCAGAACGACTCCGCGCTTGGTGTCGAGCGGCCCCGGCGCCCCGACCCCGGCGCCGATGAACTCTGCCTTCGGGATCGCCCGCCGGGTTTCCTCCATGACTGCGTGCGCCATCGTGACCATCCGGTGGAGCACCGACTCGGACCCTTCCTCCGGGCGGGTAGCCTCGCTCTTGAGGGCGTGAAGAGTAGAGCCGTCGGCTGCGACCGCAGCGACGACCAGGTTCGTGCCCCCGACGTCAACGCCCAGGACGAATCGCACCACGCTCCTCCACTGAATGGACGACGGTGCGCCGGTCGATCATTCTACCTGGAGCACCGCCAGAAACGCCTCCTGCGGGATCTCGACCGCCCCGATCTGCTTCATCCGCTTCTTACCCTCTTTCTGTTTTTCCAGAAGCTTGCGCTTGCGGGTGACATCGCCGCCGTAGCATTTGGCGAGCACGTCTTTCCGGAAGGCCGAGATAGTCTCCCTCGCGATGATCTTGTTGCCGATCGCCGCCTGAATTACCACCTGGTAGAGCTGCCGCGGGATCAGCTCCTTGAGCTTCTCCGCCACCTTGCGCCCGTATTCATAAGCCTTGTCGCGGTGAATGATCACGCTGAAGGCGTCGATCGGATCGCCGTTGATCAACATGTCGAGCTTGACCAGGTCTGACTCGCGGTACCCGGCCATCTCATAGTCGAGCGAGGCGTATCCTCGGGAGAGCGACTTAAGCTTGTCGTAGAAGTCGAGCACGATCTCACCGAGCGGAAAATGGAAATCGAACTCCACCCGCGTGGTGTCGAGATAGTGCATCCCATTGTAGATGCCGCGGCGATCCTGCCCCAGCTTCATGATCCCGCCGATGTAATCGGCCGGCGCCATGATACGGGCCTTCACGTAGGGCTCTTCGATCCGCTCGATCTCCGCGGGGTCGGGGAGGTTGGTTGGGTTTTCGAGGACCATCATCGCGCCGTCGGTTCGGTACACGTGGTACTCCACCGTCGGCACCGTCGTGATGAGATCGAGGTCGAACTCACGCTCGAGCCGCTCTTGCACGATCTCCATGTGCAGGAGACCGAGGAAGCCGCAGCGAAAGCCAAACCCCAGGGCGGTCGACGACTCGGGCTCGTAGTGCAGGGACGCGTCGTTCAGTACGAGCTTCTCCAGCGCGTCGCGGAGCGGCTCGTACTGCTCCGAGTCGGTGGGGTAGAGGCCCGCGAAGACCATGGATTTGACGTCGCGATAGCCGGGAAGCAGCTGGGTGGCACGCTCGTGCGCATCGAGGATAGTGTCGCCCACCCGGCTGTCGCGCACGTTGCGGAGACTGGCCACGACGTACCCCACCTCGCCGGCCTCGAGCAGGTCGGTGCGCCGCTGTCCGAGCTGGAGATAGCCGACTTCGTCGACGTGATAGACGTCGTCCGGATGTGAACCGAACGCGATCTCCATCCCTTCACGCAGCACGCCGTCCACCACCCGAATGCTGGGGATCGCCCCGCGGTACTTGTCGTAGTAGGAGTCGAAGATGAGCGCACGAAGCGGGGCGTCCTCCAGGCCGTGGGGGGCAGGCACCCGATGCACGATCGCCTCCAGCAGTTCCGGGATCCCGGTGCCTTCCTTGGCCGACACCGCAAGAATCTCCTCCCGCTTCGAGCCGATCAGATCCATGATCTCCTTCGCGCGACGCTCGGGCTCCGCCCCAGGCAGATCGATCTTGTTCAGAACCGGGATGATCTCGAGCCCTGCGTCCATGGCCAGGAAAAGGTTGGAGAGCGTCTGTGCCTGAATTCCCTGGGACGCGTCCACCACGAGGATCGCCCCTTCACACGCAGCCAGCGACCGGGAGACCTCATAGGTGAAATCCACGTGCCCCGGCGTGTCGATCAGGTTGAGCTCGTATTCGGTGCCATCCTGCCCCTGATAGGTCATCCGCACGGCGTTCAGCTTGATCGTGATGCCGCGCTCGCGCTCGAGGTCCATCGTGTCGAGCAGCTGCTCCCGCATCAGGCGCTTCTCGACCGTGTTGGTGGCCTCGATGAGACGGTCCGCCAGGGTCGATTTGCCGTGATCGATGTGGGCGACGATGCAGAAGTTGCGAATGCGGGACTGGGACATGGCGGGATAATAGTCGAGAGCGGGCGGGAGCGGACGGGCAGGCGCGAACAGGCGGCAGCGGAACCGAGCATGTGTTGTGTTACTCTTATGCCGTGACGACCCGCGAGCCCGCCTCCGCCCGTTCCCGTCCGCTTCCGCCTGCTTCCGCGGGCCCTCCTTCACCCACTCCTCGCGCCTCTGCCGCCGATCTCGGCATGCTGCTCGTATGCCTGATCTGGGGCACAAACTTCAGCGTGATGAAGGGCGCCTTCAGTTACCTGTCGCCCTTCGCCTTCAGCGCTGTGCGGTTCACCATCTCGAGCCTGCTGCTCTACGGGCTGCTGCGCTGGCGATTGGGTCGCGTCAGCGTTCCGCCCGGCCTAGGCTGGCGAATGATCTGGATGGGCGTGCTGGGCAACACCCTCTACCAGATCGCGTTTACGCTGTCGCTGGTCTGGGGCACGGCTACCAACTCGGCGCTGATCCTGTCCACTATCCCGGCGATGGTGACTACGCTCGCCGGCCTCCGTCGCATCGAGCCCGTAACCACGCGCATGTGGGTCGGGACTGCAGTGGCGACGGTCGGCGTGGGGCTCGTCATCCTCGCTGGCGGGGTGGACTTCGGCGCGGGGACACTGCGGGGCGATGCCTGCGCCGTCGCAGCGACGCTCTGCTGGGCGCTCTATACGATCGAGCTCCGGCGGCTCCCCCCCTCGATGCCCCCGCTTCAGACCACCGCGCTCACCACGTTCACCGGAACACCCGGGCTCGTCGCCGCGGGAGCGATGGAACTGGTGGCGATCGACTGGCGGCGGGTGCCAGGGCCCGCGTGGGGGGCCCTGGCCTATTCCTCACTGCTCTCCCTGATCGTCGCCTATATGATCTGGAACGCGAGTGTTCAGAAGGTCGGCAGCAGCCGGACCGCGATTTACATGTGCGTGACGCCCCTCGTCGCCGCGGTCGTCGCCTGGCTCACGCTGGGGGAACGGCTGGTTCCGCTGCAGGGCGCGGGAGCGGTGCTGATTGTAACCGGAGTGCTCATGACCAGAAAAGCGTGAACGAAACAGTGAACGGTGAACAGGGGCCCCGCGAGCGGTGAGGCCCCGTTCACCGTTTAGCGTTTACCGTTTACGTTTTTCCAATGAGCGAATCCCTCCCGGAGTTCGAGGCGTTCCGCTCCCGAATGAACGCTGCCATTCTCGGGGCCGGAAACCTGACCATCAATCGGTTCTTCGCGCTCGATAACCGCGCCTATGAGCCGGGCGCCCTTGGCACCAAGACCAAGGAGATGCTCGGCTTGGTCTCCTCCTTAGTGCTCCGCTGTGACGACTGTATCACCTACCATGTCGTGCGCTGCGCGGAGGAAGGGGTCACCGATGCCGAGTTTCAGGAGGTCTTCGCAGTGGGGCTGGTGGTGGGCGGAAGCATCGTGATCCCTCACTTGCGCAGAGCTGTTGCGAGGCTGGAGGAAGTCAGAAAAGCTTGACCATTCACGCAGTTATTGCTCCACAATCTCCTTGTAGCTCTCCGGCTTCCACTTCGGTCGTTCCGGCGCGTTCGCGATATCCTCACCCAGATAGAAAAGCAGTCGCGCGATCCGAGCTTCTTTCTCCGGGTTGATCTTGTCCGGCGAATCCGACGGACGGTGGTAGTCGGGATGCACGCCGTTGAAGAAGAAGAGGATGGGGACGCCCTTGCGGGCGAAGTTGTAATGATCCGAGCGGAAGTAGAAGCGTTCCTCCGGCCAGCGATCGTCGATGGCCGTCATGCCCAACTCGGGGTGCTCGGCATTTACCCGGTTCAAGGTCGCGCCGAGATCGGAATGCTCCTTCCCGATCGCGACGATGGTGTCGGGCCAGTTGCGGCCGACCATGTCGATGTTGATGTCCGCCACGATCTGGTTGATCGGCACCGGCGGGTGCTCGGAGAAATAGCGGCTCCCCCAGAGCCCCTTCTCCTCGCCGCTAACTGTGAGAAACAGCAGCGACCGCTTGGGCCGCGCATCGGGACGTCCAAAGGCGGACGCCAGCTCGATGACTGCCGCCGTGCCGGAAGCATCGTCGTCCGCGCCATTGTTGATACTGTCGGGCTGCCCCGGCGTAATGCCGATGTGATCCATGTGGGCAGAGAACAGCACGTACTCCTGCTTGAGCTTGGGATCCCTCCCCTCGATCATGCCTACGGTGTTCGGTGCGCTGTGGCGTGAGGTGATCACTTCCTTGAGAGTGATAGTTGCAGTGAGCTTCGGAAGGTTGCGAATCACCGGCTTGGTCGTTGCCCTGAGGGCGACGGGATCCAGGCCCGCCGCTGCCAGGGCCCGGCGCACAGCGCCCTCCCGCACTTCGATCACTGTTGGTCGTGCCAGGCCGAGATCGATAGCGGTTCGATCGCGCCGCTGTGCACTGAGCCGCGGGGCGTACGCCGCCGAGTCGACGTCGGCGAGCAGAATGATGGCCTTGGCACCGGCCAGATAGAGCGCGCGGGCTGCCTGTTCCAGCTCGGGCTTTTGCGGATCGCTGACCAGCAGCACGATTCGTCCCGCGGCACCAGCTCCGGTTGCCGCGTCCGCAGTCACCACCCCACCCAACAGCAGGACGTTCCCACTGACCGGACTTTCCGGCACCGTCCCCTGCACAAACCGCGCGGCAGCCGCCAGTGATGCTCGTGCTTCGGTCTTGCCGCTCCTGAGCGTAATACTCGACGCCTGGGCATCGATGTGCCTGCGAGTAATCGGATAGCGCTGGAACCAGGTTCCGCTGTCCCCCGCAGGTTTGAGTCCGGCGGCCTTGAACTGGCTCGCCACGTATTGCGCTGTCGCCTCGAGCCCATGACTCGGCGTATCGCGGCCGAGCATCGAGTCGTCCGCGATCACCTTGATGTGCCTGATCACGTCGTGATCCGTAATTGTCTCAGCGGCCGCCGACGCCGGCCGGGGGGCCTGACAGAATGCGGGAGAAGGGGCAAAAGGGAGAAAGAGGGTGAACCAGAGGAGCAAAGCCGCAGCCTTTGTCATGTCCGTTCCGTGATCGGGCGATAGGATCGCTACGGCGCAAGTCAGCCGGCTGTTTCAACTGGTCAGCTTAGTGATCCGGACCCTGCGTCTTGTCATCGGGCCTTCGGCGACGAAGTTCCGGCTCGCCGGTAGTCTGCGTGGCCGTAGGCGAAATCTTCCGGTCCTGTGCTGGAGCTTGACGAGCGCGTACGGGAATCGGCTGACGCTCCGCCTGACGCTCCCGATACGGCGCGACCGGCTCCGTGGACCCGCTCTGCGATCGGTGCGTCCGGCTGACCCAGGGAGACCGGCCATCGGCATCCTGAAAGACGTAGCGGGGCTCGAGCCGGGCGGGGCGTTCCGGCACCACCACACGACCGCCGTACGCCTGGTAGGGATAGTAAATCGGATCGTCGTAAACGACGACCCGATAGCGGGTGCAGGCTGCGCCGTAGGGATTCCAGTTGGAGTACGAAGAATAGCTGTGGCAGTCGTAGCAGACGAACCTGGGATAGTCGTATTGCCGCTCGACGTAGTACGGCGTGACGTCGTAGTCGTAGTCGCCTCGTGGAGCGAGCCGGTCGGCCAATTGGCTGAGCGCGGCATAGGGGTCGCTGTGAAGCCGGCCATTCGCGATACCGCGATAATCCCATTGATCCTGGCGAACGATGCTGGAGTAGTCGAACGGCTCCGGCGAGGTAATCACGAAGAGGTAGCCGATGCCAGGATAGTCATCCACTAAAAACGCACTTCGACCCGGTGCGTCATCGAATCGGACCAGGCGCCCGCCACGGATCCAGGTGTCAGCCCAGGGCTCACGAGGAAAGAGCACCCGCAACCCACCGTCCGTGTCGATCCGAAACACAGTCACATAGCCGTCAACGCTGGTACTGGCGTACACCCGCACGCCGTCCCCGCGACGATAGGGACTTTCTCGATCGGTCCAGATGCTGACCCGCGGCTCTCTCGCATGATGCCACAGCGAGGGCCCCGGCGGGGCCGCCCGATGTGAAACGCCAACCACGAGCCCGAGCACTATGGCCCAGGAAATCAGCATCCGATCTCCAGGAAGGACACAGGGGAAGTTGAGGGCAGGTTAGCAGGAGGCATGCCAGACGTAGGTCTCGACGTGGGAAGGACCTTGGTCGGTCCCACGTCCCTCGCCGGAGACATCGGTTCCGCGCGTTGACTCCCTTCGGACGCGTCGGTACGTTGCGCGCGCGATGAGTCGTGTCGAGTCGCCCTCAGGGCGCGTCTCCCTGGATCTGCTCGATCCAATGGAGGTCGCACGCCTTGGCGGGCTTGAGTTGGTTGCGGAAGGCGTGGTCGAAGGATTTCTGGCAGGGCTCCACCGTTCTCCCCGCCGAGGCTTTTCAGTCGAATTCGCTGAACACCGGATGTACCAGCCGGGCGACGATCTTCGCTACGTCGATTGGAAGATCCTCGGCCGGAACGACCGCCTCTACGTCAAGCAGTACGAGGAAGAGACCAATCTTCGCGCCATCGTCGTGGCCGATGTGAGTCGGTCCATGGCTTGGACCGGCGACGCGGAAGTCCGGCTGCCGAAACTGGCCTACGCGCAGCGACTCATCGCGGCCCTGACGCTCGTGCTGCAACGCCAGCGTGACGCGACCGGCCTCATTGCTTTCGACGACGCGGTCCGGGCGATGGTGCCTCCGCGGGCGCGTATTTCTCATTGGCGCCAGCTGCTCGCTACCCTGAGTGCTCTTCAGGCCGGGCAGGGTACCGCGGCCGAGCCGGCGCTGCGTCGAGTCATCGATCAGCTGCGCCGGCGGGGTCTGGTCGTATTCGTCTCGGATCTGCTGTTCGACCGCCCGCTCGCGCTCAAGGCATTGCGATTTCTCCGCCATCGGGGCCATCAAGTCATCGTGCTCCACGTCATGGATCCAGGAGAGGTCACGTTGCAGGGCCCCGCGGAAGCGCGATTCGAAGACCCCGAAACTCGTGCCGCGGTCGTGCTGCGACCCAAAGACTGGGCTCGGCCCTATCGTGAAACGGTGGAGGGCGTAATCTCGCAGTGGCGGCTCGCCTGCCGGCGGCATGGCATCGCCTACCATGCGGTTCGTACCGACACACCGTTCGGCACGGTCTTGCGGCGGGTGGCCGCGTCTCACCCGACATGATCGGCTTCCTCCATCCGTGGCTGCTCGTGGGATTGGCCGCCGCGGGCATTCCGATTGTGCTGCATCTGCTGGAACGTCGTGAGCCGCCTACCGTGGTCTTCCCTGCCGTCCGCTACCTGATCGCCGCGACGGAACGGCATCAGCGCCGCCTCCGGTTGCAGAACTGGCTTCTGCTTCTGCTGCGGACGCTGCTCATCGTCTTTCTCGTGTTGGCCGCTGCGGGACCCACAATGCGTGCCCGCCATGTCGGCGGCCACGCGCCGAGCGCATTGGTGCTGATTGTCGACAACAGCGCGAGCAGCGGGGCGATCGTGCAGGGAACGCCCCGACTGGCATCGTTACGAGCTGCCGCGGGTCACGTTCTGGCCCACGCCACGCCCGACGACGCTGTCTGGCTGATCACGGCGGACGGTTCGCCACGGCGAGGTGATCCTCGAGCGCTTTCCGCCCTGGTCGATCGGCTCGTGCCGTTGCCCCGGCGGATCGATCTGGGCGCCGCGCTCACCACCGCAGGCGAAGTGCTGGCCCCGGAGAAGCTTCCTGGAGAGGTGGTGCTGGTTACAGATCTTCAGGCGACCGCCGTCTCGCCTGCTCAGCTCGACGTGCCGGTCCTTGTCATTCGGCCGGCCGGACCCCCGCCGAGAAACGTTGGCATCGCAGCTCTCTCGCTGGGCAATCAGCCCTGGCCGCAGGAAGGCGGGCACGTCCTCGTCACCTTGACGGGTGATTCGGGCGCACCAGTGCCCGTAAGCGTTCGCATAGGCGACCGAGCGGGCCGACAAGCGCTGGGCTCGGTCAACGGTACGGTCCCCCTCACGCTGCCGGGAGCTCCGCCGGGCTGGTGGCCCGTGACGGCCGAGTTGGACCCGGACGAGCTTCGCGCGGACGATCGTCGCGTCGGTCTGGTTCGTATCGCGCCGGCAGCGCGGGTGCGGTGGGATCCGGCCGAGCGCTACGTCGCGGCGGCCGCGAACGTGCTCGAGCGGAACCGGCGAATCGGCCGGGGTGATGAGGTCACCATCGGTCGCCTGGAGCGGGGCGTATCGGTCGTCGAACCCCCGGCGGACGTCGCCCAACTGGGTGCGTTGAACCGATCCCTCGAGCGGCGTGGCGTCGGCTGGGCTTATGGCTCGCTGGTGACGGGGACGGAAACAGCGGACAGCGCTCTCGGCCTCGGCGGGGTCAGGGTTTTCAAGCGATATGTGCTCGAGCCGTCAGGCAGCGGCCGCACCGGCGTCGTAGGGCGGGTGAACCGCTCTCCCTGGTTGGTGCGGAGCGGAAACGTCGTGCTGGTGGGAAGCCGGCTCGATCCCGCCTGGACTGAGCTGCCGGTGTCGGCTGCGTTTATGCCCTTCATGGATCTTTTGCTCAATCGGATTGCGCGGGGAGAGCTGGCCGTGGTGGACGGCTTTCCGGGAGACGGCGTGTCGCTGCCGGATCGGGTGACCGAAGTGCGGCGAAACGGCGAGAGTTGGCCGGCCGAGGGCGGCGCTCAATTTCACCCGGCTGATCCGGGTCTCTACTTCCTGTTGTCGGAGCGGGACACGGTCGGTGCTCTCGAAGTGAATGTGGATCCGCGTGAGTCGCGACTCGCTCCGGCCTCGGATGAACAAGTCCGCAAGCTGTGGCACGCTCGGGTAATCGGTCCCGATGCTGCCGATGATGCGGTATTCGCTGCCGCAGCCCGAGGCGATCTGCGTGGTCCTCTGCTTTGGTTCGGGCTGCTGTTGGGTCTGAGCGAGATGGGTCTGGCGAGTGCCTGGAGGCGAGGCTCATGAGTCTGGAGCTGGTGCTCGACTCATTTGCCCGCGCCCCGGCCATTCAGGATCTCGCCGACCGGCTGCCCGGGCGGGGCCATTCGATCCGCCTGGCCGGGTTACCGGGCTCGAGCGGCGCGGTTCTGGTCGCCTGGCTGGCGCGCCGCTTTCCGGGCCGTCTGTTCGTGGTCGTAGCGCCCTCGCCGGGCGACGCCGAACGCTGGCTGAGTGACCTGGCCCTCCTGACCGATGCTCCGGTCGCGCTCTACCCGCAGCGTGAAGCCCTCGGCGAGGACGAGCCTCATTACGAGATCGCAGGCGAACGGGCGGAAACGATCGAATCGCTGTTGCGCGGCAGGCTTCGGGTGCTTGTCACGACGGCTCGTGCGACCGCGGAACGGACCCTGGTGCCGGTCGCACTCGAACGGCTCACGCTTTCACTCAAAGTCGGGACCCGCCAGCCGCTCAGTGGTGTGGTGGCGGCACTCGAACGGATGGGGTACCGCCGCGTACCCACGGTGACTGAAGTTGCCGAGTTCAGCGTGCGCGGCGGCATCGTCGACGTGTATGGCTTCGGCATGGCAACACCCGCGCGCTGCGAGTGGTGGGGGGATGACATCTCTTCGCTGCGCGGGTTCGACCTGACCAGCCAGCGATCGCTGGAAGAGCTCGAGGAGGTGACGGTACTGCCGATCACGACGGCGGGCGTGCGCGAGGAGGCGTCGACAGCGGGCGGACTCGGCGATACGGAGCAGTTGGGTGGCGAGGCCCGATTCGGGATTCGCGGCGGGGAGCCTGCTCCGGCAGCACCGGCTCCCGCTGCCCGCCGGACCCTGCTCGAGCTGCTACCAGCTGAAACGATCCTGGTCAGAGAAGCGATGGGCCCCGACGCCGACGAGGTGAGCCGCGCGTGGCGAGAGGCGGAGCACCATCTGGAAGTAGCGCGCAAGCTGGGAGAGGAAGTGCCCAGTCGTGACGCGATCTTTGAGGAGCCGGGCTGCTGGCGCGAGCGGATCGAAGCCTTTCCTCGTCTCTTCCTTCGCGAGGAGCCGGTGGACGTCCAGGTTGGCTTCTTCCCACCCGAACGGATCGATCGAGACCTCAACCGTCTGCGCTCGCTGCTTCACGGCTCTCCTCCCACGCTCATCCTGTGCGACAACGACGGTCAGATGGAACGCCTGGAAGAGCTGCTGGAGGATCGTGGTCGTCCGTCCTCGGCTATGCTCGCGATCGGCGCGCTCGAGGGCGGGTTCGTCATGCCCTCGCTTCGGGTCCTCACCGACCACGAGATCTTCCGGCGCGCTCGCCGGCTTCGGCGGACTCGGCGCTACCGTCAGGCCGCCCCCTCGGCTGCCACCGGCACTCTCACGGTCGGCGACTACGTCGTCCATCTCGATCACGGCATCGGCATTTATCGTGGCATCGCAACGGTCACCGTGGGCGAATCGGTGCTCGAGGTTGCCGTGGTGGAGTATGAAGGGGGAGACCGACTCAACGTCCCCCTCTACCGCCTCGATCAGCTGGAGCGCTATCGCGCCGCGGGGGAAGACGGCGACCGTCCTCCTCCGCGACTGCATCGCCTCGGTGGCTCCAGTTGGCAACGAGTCCGGGAGCGGACCCGCCAGGCCATCAAGCAGATGGCGGCCGAGCTGTTGGATCTCTACGCCCGACGCCAGGTCACGGGTGGGTTTGCCTTCCCGCCAGACACGCGGTGGCAGCGAGAGCTGGAATCGAGCTTCCTCTACGAGGACACGCCGGACCAGCGCACCGCCACGGAGGACATCAAGCGCGACATGGAGCTGCCCAAGCCGATGGATCGGCTGCTGGTGGGCGATGTGGGCTACGGCAAAACGGAGGTCGCGGTGCGGGCTGCCTTCAAGGCGGTACAGGCCGGCAAGCAGGTCGCCGTTCTCGTCCCGACCACGATTCTGGCCGAGCAGCACGGCCGCACTTTTCTCGAGCGGCTGGCGGATTACCCGATCAAAATCGAGGTGCTTTCACGATTCCGCACTGCGAAAGAACAAGGCCAGGTGCTGGAGCGGCTCGCCTCTGGTGAGATCGATATCGTGATCGGAACCCATCGCCTGCTCTCCAAGGATGTGGTGCTCAAGGATCTCGGACTTCTGATCGTAGACGAGGAGCACCGCTTTGGAGTCAGGCACAAAGAGCGACTAAAGGCGATCCGCCTCTCGGTGGACGTGCTCACGCTCACCGCGACACCGATTCCGCGGACGCTTCATCTCTCGCTCTCCGGTCTGCGCGATCTCACGCTCATCGAGACTCCACCCCGAGACCGCTCGCCGATTCTCACCTTCGTCGAGCCATGGGACGACGGGCTGCTGGAAGAGGCCTTTGCGCGGGAGCTGGATCGTGGCGGCCAGGTATTCGCAGTGCATAACCGGATCGAGACCATCGAGACGATCGCAGCCAGGGTTCGCGCGCTCAGCCCGCGCGCTCGCATCGGCGTGGCTCACGGGCAGATGCCCGCGGATGAGCTGGAAGATGTCATGCGCCGATTCGTTGCGGGGGAGGTGGACATCCTCGTCTCCACCATGATCGTCGAGTCGGGTCTCGATGTGGCTAACGCGAACACGATGATGGTGCACGACGCCCACCGATTCGGGCTGGCTCAGCTCTACCAGCTCCGTGGTCGGGTGGGCCGGAGCCATCGTCGGGCTTACTGCTACCTGCTGGTGCCTGACACCATCGACGCCGATGCAGAGGAGCGGCTCAAGGTGCTGGAGCACCACACCGATCTCGGTGCGGGCTACCGGATCGCGCTCAAGGACCTCGAGCTTCGTGGCGCCGGCAACCTGCTCGGCTCTGAGCAGTCGGGCCATGCACAGGCCGTGGGCTTCGATCTCTATTTGCGATGGCTGGAGGAGACCGTTCGCGCGCTGCGCGGGCAGGGCGGGATCGAGCAACCGTTGCCTCCGGATGTGGTGCTCGATCGACCCGCCCATTTGCCGGACGGGTATGTGCCCGATGACGACGTCAAGCTGGACCTCTACCGACGACTGGCGCGCAGTGCGTCATCTGGCGACATTGATGGGCTTCGCGATGAAATGCGCGAGCGCTTCGGGCCCCTCCCAACCGAAGCGGAGACGCTCCTCGACATGGCGCGACTTCGCGTGACCGGCGGTTCGCTTGGCCTGCAGCACGTCCTGGTTCGCGGCGACGAAGCGCGGCTTACGTTCCGCGCGGGTACGCAGCCCCGTCTGGCGGGGCTCACCGCGGCGCTCGACGACGTCCAGCTCGCGGCGGAAGTCCGCCGAACGGTGCCTTTGTCGCTGCGGCTCCTGCGCCTGGGCGGCGAGCCGATGACCCCGGCCCTGGTGCGTGCGCTGAGAGCCGTAGCCTAGTCAGCGCGGATAGCTGATAGCCGATAGCTTTTCTCCGGAGAATTCATGCATCGCTTGTCTCTAGCCTTGGTCCTCGGCCTCGCTGCCTGCGGGAGCTTCAAGGATACCTTCACCTCCCGTCGTGACTCCGCCGCCGAGGCTGGAGCGCTCAAGCTTTCATCGGACACACTGGCACGGATTCTCGCCGGCCCGCGCGGGCTTCGACTGACCAAGGACGCCGCCTCCTTCGTCACCAACTTGTGGGTCGACTATGCGCTGTTCGCGCAGGCGAGCACGAGTGGCAAGCTGCCGTCGGATTCCGCCAGCGCGGCCAAGGCGTTGTGGCCCGAAGTCGCGGAGCTGCGCACCCAGCACTGGCACGATTCGCTGGTAGCCCGTCGTCCCCAGCCCGGCGGGACTGCCGTGGACAGCGTGTACAACGGGAATGAGATCAGGGTCTTCCAGCACATTCTGATTGGCGCGCCCCAGGATGCCAAGCCGGAGGTCAAGGCGGCCGCCCGCAAGAAGGCCGATGCGACGCTCGTGAAGATCCGGAAGGGGGCCGACTTCGGTCAGCTGGCCTCGCAGCTGTCGGACGACCCCGGTAGCAAGGTGGACCAGGGCTTTCTTCCGCCCAGCCCGAAAGGTCGGTTCGTTCCGTCGTTCGACAGCGCGGGGTGGAAGCTCAACCCCGGGGAGACCAGTGGAATCGTGGAATCGCCCTTTGGCTTCCACATCATTAAGCGTCCCTCGGCCGAGGCAGTGCAGGGCCGGCTGGCTGCGTTCCTCGGGCAACAGGACGCGGGCAAGGCAGACTCGGCTTACATGGAAAGCTTGGGTAAGACGAACAACCTCGAGATCGCCAAGAGCGCTCCGGCGGACATGAAGGCGGCCTTGCAGAATCCGGAGGCATCCAAGGGATCGGGTAAGCGCCTGGCCTCGTTCAAGGGCGGCGAGCTGACGGTAGGTGAGTATTTGCGGTGGGTTCGAGCATTGCCGCCGCAGTACAACGCTCAGCTCAAGCAGGCCAATGACTCGGTGCTCGGCCAGTTTGCCAAGGTGCTTTCCCTCAACCTTCTGCTCCTGCGCCAGGCAGACTCCGCCAAGGTTCAGATCAGCGGCCCCGAGTGGCAGGGACTGTATGGCCGTTTCACCGGCACCCTCGATAGTCTTCAGATGGATATGGGCCTGGCCGGCGACTCCGCCAAGAAGGCCGACCCGGGCCGCGCGCTCAACCAGTACTTCGACCGGCTCGTCTCCGGGCAGGTTCGGCTTCGCCCGATGCCAGGCGCGCTTGGGACCTTGCTCCGAGAGCAAAGCCGCTACCGGATCAACGATCCCGGAGTGACTCACGGATTGGAGTTGGCGCTGGCGCAGCAGCAGAAGAGCGACTCGGGCGCGGCCGGTGGGACTCGCGCCCCCGGCCCGGGCCTCAAGCCCGCGCCGGGAGGGCCGCCAGTTCCAGGTCCGGCGCCGAGCACGCCTCCGGCAGGCAAAGCTCCGGGTACCGATTCGGCCGGGAAGAATGCAACGGGTGAGCAGAAGTAGGCATTTGAAGGCAACGATGTTGCGCGTTCTGGTGCTGGTTCCAATGCTGGTCGCTCTCTCGAGCGGGGGCCTGCACGCGCAAAACCCTACGGATAGCAGTGCTGCTCCGCCGGCAGCCGCGCCCCCAGCGGTCACGCCGCCGGCAGTGAAGCCGGCGCCGATCGACACAGGTGCCCCGCCGCCTACGCAGCCGGCCTCGCAGCGCGCAGCCCCGCCAGTAAGCCCGGCTCCCTCACCTAATGCCGCAGCACCGCCAAATGCGACGACGCCGGCAAATGCGGCTCCGTCGCAGGGCGGCGCTCCCAGCTCAAACGCCCGGCCAGGTGCTCCCCCTCCCGCGGGCGAGACACCCCTGATACCTGCTCAGGTCGAGGATGTCGGCGCTCCGGGCGGCGGCCTTTTCGATAGCACCGCTGCGGGTTCGACCGCCGCGCAATCCGCTCAGCCGGCACCGACCGGGGCCCGAGCACCGCTTCGCGATACCACCTTCGTAGTGGACAAGGTCGTTGCCGTCGTCGGCAACCGGCCCATCCTCGCGTCACAGGTGGACGAAGAGATCTTCTCGCGGCAGTCGCAGGGACTCAAGCTGCCGACCTCACCGGAGGGGATCGAGGCGCTTCGGAAGCAGGTGGTTCAGGGCATCATCGACGACGAGCTCCTGGTCCAGGAGGCGGAGCGGGACACCACGATCAAGGTGACCGATCAGGAGATCGCTGACGGGGTCGAGGAGCAGATCAAGAAGATCCGGAGCAACTTCAGCTCCGAGTTCGAGTACGCCAGTGAACTGCGCAAAGCCGGATTCCAGACGCCCGATGAGTATCGTCGGTGGCTCACTGATCAGCAACGGCGGGCGGCACTGCAGAATCGACTGGTCGAGGAGCGCCGAGGCTCAGGCAAGCTCAAACCTGTGATCCCGACCGAGCGGGAGATGCGGGAGTATTTCGACCAGCAGAAAGGAAGCCTCGAGAAGCGCCCCGCAACGATCTCGTTCCATCAGATCGTGATCGCTCCGCAACCGTCAGCCGAGGCGCGTCAACGAGCCTACCAACTGGCGGATTCCGTCGCCCAAGGCTTGCGACGCGGCGGGGACTTCGCCGTCGCGGCCAAGCGCTTCTCGATGGACTCGGGGTCCCGCGAGCTGGGAGGCTCGCTCAACTGGTTCCGCCGCGGGACGATGGTGCCCGAGTTCGAGCGCGTGGCGTTCGCCCTCAAGCCGGGAGTCATCTCGGATCCGGTGGAGACACCCTTCGGCTTCCACGTCATCCAGGTGGAACGGGCGCAGCCGGGCGAGATTCAGGCCCGGCATATCCTGATCATGCCCGAGATCACGGAGCAGGAGGGCGATAGCGCGCATCGCCTGGCCGAAAGCCTTCTGCGACTGGCCCGCGCCGGCGCGAGCTTCGACTCGCTGCAGCGGATCTATCACGACAAGTCGGAAGAGCGTGAAGCGCGCGACGTGCCGCTCAACAAACTTCCTCCGGCCTACGCACAGGCAACCGATACCGCGAGCGAAGGGTCGATGGTGGGGCCGTTCTCGCTTTCGGGCAGCGGAAACCGGTTGAAGTTCACCATCCTGCGAATTACCAGCCGCCGCCCCGAAGGCGATGTGCGCTACGAGGACGTACGCGACAAGGTCCGGCAGCAGCTCGGGGAGCAGCTCGCAGTGCGGCGCTACCTCGATACCCTGCGTAAGAAGGCGTACATAGACGTGAGGAGCTGAACGGCCGGGAAGGGGAGAATGGGGGAAGGGGAGAATGGGTCTCCGGTTTCCTTTCCCGCTCCCCCCTTTCCCACTTCTCCCCTTCTCCCTTTCCCCCGTCTCTCTTGCCTCCTCGCATCGCAATCACGCTTGGTGACCCCCGCGGGATCGGCCCCGAGATCGTGGCGCGGGCGCTGACTGAGCCGGTGTCGGCAGAGATCACCGTCATAGGGGCTGAGGATCAAATCGCATGGATCGGGGCCGGCCGCCGGCTATCGGTCGGCTCATGGGGCGCCGGAAGTGGGGAACGGGCCGGCGACGGCGCTTCGGCTGCGGCCGATCGAAACCGGGCCGCGCGCGCCGGCCAGCTCACGGGTCATGCCGTGGAGCGGGCCGTTCGTATGGCGCTCGATGGTGAGATCGACGCGATCATCACCGGTCCTGCGCACAAGCACGCGCTGCACCTCGCTGGATTCCCCTACCCGGGGCACACGGAGTGGTTGGCACACCTCGCGGGGGACGTGGATACGGCCATGATGCTCGCGGCCGATCGGCTGCGTGTGGTTCTGGTCACCACGCACGTTCCCTTGCGCGATGTGCCGGCACTGCTCACCTCCGATCGGGTCGCGCGGACCGGACGGATCACCCAACGCGCGCTGCGCGAGCTGTTCGGAATCGTCGAGCCTCGGCTTGTGCTGTGTGCGCTCAATCCGCATGCGGGTGAATCAGGCCTGTTTGGCGACGAAGACGAGCGGATTCTGAAGCCGGCAGCAGAGCTGCTGGGCGCGTCGGGCCCGTTGCCGGCCGACACCGTGTTCGTGCGCGCGATGAAGGGCGAGTTCGATGCCGTTCTCGCGCCGTATCACGACGTGGGAATGACGGCCATCAAGGTTGCTGCATTCGGCCGTGGTGTGAACATCACTCTCGGCCTTCCATTCATACGGACCTCACCCGATCACGGCACCGCGTTCGACATCGCGGGCACGGGACAGGCCGATCCTTCGAGTATGAGGACGGCGATAGAGTTGGCGGTAGAGCTGGCTAAGAGACGCAGAGAGAAAGGCGTGAACGGCGAACGGTAAACGGTAAACGGGGCGGTCCGGTGCCCCATTCACCGTTCACCGTTTACCGTTCACGCTTTTTCAAGTCGTCCCATGAGATCCAGATAGGCCTCGAGCTTCAGCTTCTGACTCGCCCGATTCGCTACCAGCACCGCCTGCACCCGTAGAATCGTCTCCTGCTCGACCAGTCCGTTTGCACGGAGTGTGTGTCCCGTATCGACCAGGTCGACGATCCAGTGAGAGAGATTGAGCAGGGGAGCGACCTCGACAGATCCATCCACCCGTACGATCTCCACCGGACGACCGCGCGCGTTGAAGTGCTCCCGTGCGAGACGCGGATATTTGGTCGCGACACGTGCGGTGACGCCACCCGGCAGGACGGGATATGGCGCGTCCGCCGGCGTAGCGACCACCAACCGACAGAATCCGTAGCCCAACTCGAGCGGCTCGAGGACGTCGGCGCCCGTTTCCCGCAGTACGTCTGTGCCCGTGACGCCCAGATCCGCGGCTCCCGACTCGACGTAGACCGGCACGTCGGCAGGCTTCACCACCAGGAACTCGATGCCCGCGTCGCTCGACGGCAGCAGCAGGCGACGACCTGGATCTCCCCGTAGCTCGGCACCGGCCAAGCGGAATCGATCGAGGGAGGGCTCATAGAGCCGCCCCTTGGCGAGCGCGATGCGCAAGCGGGTCACGACGGCAGCTCCGCGATCGCATCGAGATCGAGCGACACTCCCACAGCCGGCATGGCTCGGCCGAACCGACCCATCAGTTCGTCATAGCGTCCGCCTGCGCCGGCGGCGCGTCCGGCACCGGCCACGAACAGCTCGAAGTGAATTCCGGTGTAGTAGTCGAGGCCGCGGACTTCTCCCAGATCGTAGACGAGGTGGGTTCGCTCTTCCGGTCCAAGAGCCGAATCGAGCGCCGCGAGATGAGCGAACGCGGGCCTGGCGCCCTCCGGAGCATTTCGGAGCGCGGTGTCGAGGACGTCACGCCTTCCGATCACGAAAGGGAGATCCAGCAATGCGCGCGCACTGGTGCGGGCGCCATCGAGAGCGCGCGCCAGACTGCCGCGATCCTTGCGATCGATCCAGCGACGAACATCGGCTCGGAGCGTCTCGTCGAGCGCCGATAAGCCGTCCGCGAGCACTCCTGCATGGCCCAAATTGAGCTGGAAGTCTCGGACGCCGGCCGCTCTGGCGAGAGCAAGGGTTAGCCGGACAATCTCTACGTCTGCGGCCAGGTCCGGCTCTCCCAGCAGCTCGGCGCCAACCTGCAGCGTTTCACGGGCCCGTCCCCCGCGATCGGGCTCCTGGCGGTAAACCGGGCCGGAGTAGAAGAAGCGAAGCGGCCGCGGGGCGTCCGCGAATGTGGTCGCCGCCATTCGGGCGATGCTCGAGGTGAAGTCGTATCGCAGCGCCAGTATGCGGCCGTCCAGATCCACGAACCGGATCAACTTCTCGGCCAACTCCGCCCCGCCGGCTCGGCGGAAGACTTCTTCGTATTCGAACGTCGGTGGGCTCAGCTCTTCATAACCGGCCTCCTCCAGTACCGCGGTCGTCGCGCGCTGCAGCGCCCGCCGCCGCACAACGGCTTGGCCGGTGAGGTCGACGGCGCCGGGTGGAGTCGACGTGATAGAGGAGCGGGTCATTTGTGCAACTGCGTAAACGGTGAACGGTAAACGGTGAACGGGAGTTGGGGCGAAACGCTATGCCATGCGCTGGATCGGTATCGCTGACAGCGCATCTGGCATCTCATTATGTCAGATGCGCGACCATACTTCGCTTCATGCGTGGCAGGAAGCAAACGCGGTCACGCTGTTGGTGATTCGGTTGCTTCAGACAGCTTGGAAACCCTGTGCATCTGCGTTGTTCTATCAGCTGCAACGGGCGGCTCTTTCCGTTCAGCTCAACATCGCGGAAGGCTACACATTCGGTAACTCACCGACGTTTACCAACCACCTTGGTGTAGCCTATGGTTCCGCGGTTGAAACCGGCGAGATACTACGACTGCTGAGCGACGCGGGCGTCGTAGACTCGGTCGCTATTGCGGACCTGCGACAGAGGAACGCGCGGAGTCAACGCCTAATTCTCGGTCTGCTCAAACGCCGGCGTGCACTTCGGGGCTAAACGTGCAGTCCCGTTTACCGTTTACCGTTCACCGTTTACGCTTTTCTGCCCGCTTCCTCCGTCCTCGCCTGGTGCAGCCGGATCGACTTCACCCGCCGTCCATCCATCTCCAAAACCTCGAACGTGAAGGAACCCGCTGACACCCGATCCCCCGGCTTGGGCAGCCGCCCCAACTGGCCGAACAGATACCCTCCCAGCGTGGTGTAGTCGGCATCGCTCAACTCGGCGTCGTATTCTGCATTGAAATCGGTGATCGGCATCGCGCCATCGAGGACGGTGCCTCCCGGCGGGGCTGCGGGCGGCCGCTCCTGGAGGTCGTATTCGTCGTAGATCGGCCCCACGATCTCCTCGAGCAGGTCCTCCATCGTGACCAGCCCTGCGGTGCCGCCGTACTCGTCCAGCACCACCGCGAGATGGACCTTCAATCGCTTCATGTCAGCGAGCACGTCTTCGACCTCGCGGGTCCCCGGCACAAACAGCGGCGGACGCATGACCGAGCGGAGCGTCTGCCCCGGATGAGACAGCATGGCACTCAGGACATCCTTCGCGTGTACCACGCCCACAATCTCGTCCAGTGAATCGGTGTAGACCGGATAGCGGCTCCGCTTCTCCCGCGCTACCTCTTCCGCCGCCTGCTCTACGGTGAGATCGGCCGCGAAGGCGACCATCTCTGTCCGCGGCGTCATCACCTCCTGGGCGGTCTTCTCGCTGAACTCGAAGACCCCTTCCAGTAGCCGCGCATCCTGCTTGAGCAGGCTGCCGCCTTCCTCGCTCTGCTCTACCAGCATCCGCAACTCTTCAGGCGAGTGGAGTCGCTCCTCTTCTCCCGGCGGATTGATCCCCATCCAGTCGAGCAGTCGATTGGAGCTGCCCTTGAGTAAGGCAATCGGAATCGCCATCACCCACGAGAATGCCAGCAATGGACCGGCAGCCCACGATGCAACGGTCTCCGGGTAGACCAGAGCCAGGGCTTTCGGTACCAGCTCACCCAGAATGATGTGCAGACAGGTGATGATCGCGAACGCAATCACCGTGGCGACGGAATGGGTTGCGATCGTCGCCAGAAGGCTGGGCAGTGCGCTGAACCAGCTGTTGATCAACCGCGCAAGCACGGGCTCGCCGATCCAGCCGAGGCCGAGCGACGCCAGCGTGATCCCCAGTTGAGTCGCCGAAATGGACCGGGCGAGTGATTGTATGGCCCGACGGGCGAGGGTAGCTTTGCGATCCCCGCCCCGGATCAGTTCGTCCAGCCGTGTGACGCGGGACCGGACCAGTGCGAACTCGGTCGCGACGAAGAACGCGTTCGCCAGTACCAGCCCGATGATGGCGAACAGCCCCAGTGCGATCGAGGTGGGTTGTGACGGCTCCATGTCGGCCAAGTCTATAAGTTAAGCACGCTTAGCGCGAGCCTCCGTGATCCGCCGCCTTCAGGTCCCCCCCTTTGAGCAGCTTCAACCGTTCCTGCCGGTCCGGGCCGGTTCCGACCTCGAGACCCGTCGCCAGGTTGACCTGATCCTCGCGGCCGTCCGCCTACGGGGGGACGATGCCGTCCGGGAGTATATCAGGGAGTTCGACGGCGTGGACCTCGCCCCGTCGCAATGGGAGCTCAAGGCCCGGGAGCTTCACGATGCTGTCGATCGGACCCCGCCGGAGATCCTTGAGGCGCTGGCCCACGCTGTGGACCGGGTGAGAGCCTATCACGAGCGCCAGCGCGAGGCCGGGTTCCGGCTCACCGAGACCGACGGAACGCTACTCGCCATGCGGGTAACTCCGCTCGATCGGGTCGGACTCTACGTGCCGGGGGGAAAGGCATCCTATCCCAGCACGGTCGTCATGACCGCCGTACCTGCAATCGTGGCCGGCGTGCGAGAAGTAATCGCCGTGGTGCCTCCCAGTGGCGTAACCGACCCGGTGCTGGCGGCGTGTGCTCTGGCCGGAGTAACCAGGATCTTCCGCATCGGCGGAGCCCAGGCCATCGGAGCACTCGCTTTCGGCACGGCCACGATACCCCGGGTGGATAAGATCGTGGGCCCCGGCAATCGGTGGGTCAGCGAGGCCAAGCGCCAGGTGTCCGGAGACGTGGGCATCGACATGATCGCGGGGCCAACCGAGGTTGTGATTCTGGCCGATTCGACAGCACGGCCGGACCGTGTCGCGGCCGATCTGGTCGCCCAGGCGGAGCACGATGACGATGCGTCCGCGTGGTGCGTAACATCAGATGAAACCTTGGCCCAAGCGCTTCCCGATGCACTCGAGGCCGCGCTCGCCCAGGCCCCAAGAGCGGCAACCGCACGGCGGGCACTGGAGCAAAACGGGCTGCTGGTGGTGGTTCCGTCTATCCGGGAAGGCATCGAAGTGGTGAACCTCCGCGCACCGGAACATTTGGAGATCGTCACCGAAGGAGCCGAGCGGGTGGCGTCGGCAGTCAGACACGCGGGCGCCATCTTCCTGGGCGATCAGACGCCGGAGCCGGTGGGCGACTATCTGGCCGGCCCGAGTCATGTGCTGCCGACGGCGGGCACGGCACGTTACGCGTCGCCTCTTGGCGTGTACGATTTCGTCAAACGCACCAGCCTGATCCGCTACAGCGGCGAACGACTCGCAGCCGATGCGAGCCACATCATTGCCTTGGCCGAGGCCGAGGGACTGGTAGGACACGCGGAAGCCATTCGAGTGCGGCGTGCCGGCGTCGGCGATGCCGGTACGCCAGCACGGGCGAGCCGCGTCGACGAGGGTTAGAATCCGATTATGGCTACATCCCGTGCCGACTGCCGTGGCTCGCTGAGTGAGTCCATCGATCCTGCGGTGATACGGCGGCTGTGGTTGGTATTGGGGCTCACCGCCACCTTCATGGTGGTGGAGGCTGTGGGAGGCTGGCTGGCCGGCTCTCTTGCCTTGCTGGCCGACGCCGGACACATGCTGACCGACGTCGGCGCGTTGGGACTGTCGCTTCTCACCGCCTGGATTGCGCGGCGCCCGGCCAACGACGAAAAGACCTACGGTTATCAACGGTGGGAGATTCTTGCGGCGCTGGTGAACGGCACCGCGCTGTTCGGGATCGCGGGGTGGGTGGTCATCGAGGCCCTGCACCGACTCCAGGAGCCGCCGCCGATTCGAGTCGGACTCTTTCTTGGTGTTGCGCTGGCCGGGCTTGCCGTCAATTTGATCAGCCTGCGAATTCTGCATGGCACCCACCAGCACAATCTCAACACCCGCGGCGCTTACCTCCATATCCTCGGTGATGTGCTCGGCTCGGTCGGCGCGATCGGAGCCGCAACCGTGATCGCCTTGACCGGGTGGCGTCTGGCCGACCCGCTCATCTCGATCGCAATCTCTCTCTTGATTCTGTTCGGCGCTTTCCGCCTGCTCCGCGAGAGCACCGACATCCTGCTCGAGGCCGTCCCCAAAAACGTCTCGATGCCTGAGGTGCAGCGCCGCATGCTCGGCGTTACCGGGGTTATTGCCGTGCATGACTTGCACGTGTGGACCGTCACCAGCGGGTTAGTGGCGATGAGCGGCCACGCGGTGGTGCCCGACCTGACCGCGCATCCGGATGTGCTGGAGGGGATTCGGGCCGAGATGGCCGGGCTCGGCATCCGGCACGTAACGATTCAGCTCGAGGTGGAGGATGAGTGCGCCGAACCGGCAGGAGCCGGACCGGCGGCGCATCGGCACGCCCCGGGCCACGCCCACCGACACCCGCACTAAAGGACCGCCGCCCGCGGAAACTCAGTCTTGCGGCCCGGACTGCCCCCATCTATATATGGCCCGCTGTGGCCCGGATGCCCGGGCAGTTACTGACGTTACGCCCGATTACCGGAAGCCCGACGTTCGTGATTCGTAACCTTGCCATCATAGCTCACGTCGACCACGGAAAGACCACGCTGGTCGACAAGATGCTCCGCCAGGCTGGCGCGTTTCGCGCCAACCAGCAGGTGGAAGAGCGAGTCATGGATTCGAACCCGCTCGAGCGCGAGCGCGGGATCACGATCCTCGCCAAGAATACGGCAGTCCGCTGGCACGGGACCAAGATCAACATCGTCGACACGCCGGGTCATGCCGACTTTGGCGGCGAGGTCGAACGCATCCTCCGTATGGTGGACGGCGTCCTGATCCTGGTGGATGCGGCTGAGGGGCCGATGCCGCAGACCCGCTTCGTGACTCGGAAGGCATTGGCGCTGGGCCTCAAGCCCATCGTGGCCATCAACAAGATCGATCGGTCCGATGCCGAGCCCCTCCGGGTGCACGACGAAGTGCTCGGGCTATTCATCGATCTGGATGCGACCCACGAACAGCTTGACGCTCCGTTTCTTTATACCTCGAGTCGCGCCGGCACGGCAACGACGGATCTGGAGCACCCGGGCACCGATCTGACTCCCTTGTTCCAAGCGATTCTCGAGCACGTACCACCGCCCGAGGGCGATCCCGAAGGGCCGTTCCAGATGCTGGTCTCGACCCTCGACCACTCCACCTTTATAGGCCGCATTGCCATCGGCCGGATCGAGCGGGGTCGGGTACGGGTCGGCGATCAGGTCGCGCTTCTGCCGCTGGGTGAACCGGGCCTCGTTACCGACGAGAGCTTCGAGCGCAATCGGGTTACCAAGCTCTTCACGTTCGACGGATTGCACCGCGTGGACGTGGAACAGGCCGAGGCGGGCGACATCGTGGCCTTGTCGGGATTCGAGAGCATCGAGATCGGGAAGACGTTCACCGCGGTGGATCATCCCGAGCGCCTGGCCGGCATCGCGGTCGAAGAGCCGACCATCTCGGCGGACTTCATCGTCAACAACAGCCCCTTCGCGGGGCGGGACGGGAAGTACGTCACTAGTCGTCAGCTGCGCGATCGGCTGTTTCGGGAGCTGGAGCGGAACGTTGCGCTCAAGGTCGAGCCCACTGATAGCCCCGATACGCACACCGTTTCCGGTCGAGGCGAGTTGCATCTCGGCATCCTCATGGAGACGATGCGGCGCGAGGGATACGAGTTCCAGGTCTCCCGGCCGCGGGTGATCACCAAGCTGGGTCCCGAAGGTGAGCGGCTAGAGCCCTATGAAGAGCTCACGGTGGACGTGCCCGAGGAGTACATGGGCGGGATCATGGAGAAGCTGGGGCCTCGGCGCGCCGAGTTGATCGAAATGAGGAATCCGGGGCAGGGGACGGTCCGTATGGCATTCCGGATTCCGGCGCGAGGACTGTTCGGATACCGCTCCGAGTTTCTGACGGACACCCGCGGCACCGGCACGATGCATCATCGCTTTCTCGATTACGGATCGTGGGCGGGCCCGCTCGCGGGCAGGAAGCGCGGCGTGCTGGTGGCCGATCGGGAGGGCACGGTCGTGGCGTATGCGCTGGGCAATCTTCAGGAGCGGGCCCAGATGTTCGTGGCGCCGGGAGATCTGGTATACGAGGGGATGATCGCGGGAGAGAACTCCCGGCCGGGCGACATGGATGTAAACGTCACCAAGGAAAAGAAGCTCACCAACATGCGGGCGTCCGGCTCGGACGAGAACATTCTGCTCGAGCCGCCGCGTGAGATCACCTTGGAGTATGCCCTCGAGTACATCGAGGAAGACGAGCTGATCGAGGTCACGCCCAAGAGCATTCGGCTGCGCAAGCGGATGCTGCAGGCGAATGACCGCAAGAAGGCCGCCCGGGCCGCCCGGGTGGCGGATGCGTCGTAGGACGCTCTAGTTCCCACTCTCTCGCTTGGCGGAGGATACAATGTTGGCCTGGGAGACGTCGTTGGAGGCCCTGGAAATGCGCCGTCGCTTTGACGAAGAGGACGAGGACCTCGACGACGACGGCTTCACCTTCGACGACGAGGATGACGAGGACGAGGACCTGGACGACGACGAGGACCTCGAGGACGAGGAGTTGGAGGACGAGGAGCTGGACGATTTCGAGGAATTCGAGGACGACGAGGAGCGTTGAGCCCTCGCGCGGACGATTTTGATCCTGCGCACCCCGCCTGCGTTGCGTCGGGCGGGATGGTCGTATTTTCTGGGCGGCGGTTTATTTTGTGTCGGCC
>Ga0114129_10000843_pt1 | contig 39693 bp, 47 predicted proteins | sample RhiMetdeltSRZDD1_FD_80071 | JGI IMG/M metagenome (GOLD analysis project Ga0114129, IMG submission 80071) | Populus rhizosphere microbial communities from Tennessee, USA - Rhizosphere MetaG P. deltoides SRZDD1 (version 2) (version 2) | ecosystem: Host-associated > Plants > Roots > Rhizosphere >...
AGAGCACTTAGGAGGCTCAAGCTTGCAAGAGACATTCCAGAATTGTCACTTTACATGGAAGATGTCAGCAATTCAGTTAACTATGCTCTACACAACAATGAGAGGGTGATAGTGGAAGGGACACAGGGAACTTATTTGTCGCTGTTTCATGGCGGTTACCCCTACGTTACATCAAGCGACGTGACTGCTTCTGGCATCTGTTCACAGATTGGGATCGGACCAAAAAGAGTCGACGAAGTACTAGTGGTCTTTAAGGCATATGTGACACGTGTTGGCGGCGGACCGCTTGAGAATGAGCTGAGCGAAGAAGAGGCAAGAAAGCGCGGCTGGATCGAGCATGGGAGTGTCACAGGCAGGCGGAGGAGGGCTGCGCCTTTTGATATAGAGCTTGCCAAGAAAGCGATCAGGCTCAACAGCGCAACACAACTTGCAGTCACAAAGCTGGACGTTGTTTTCCCACAGTCGGCAGGCCTACACGAATACACAAAATTGCCCGAGGATGCAAAAAAATTCATTGAAAACATTGAAGGCGAGACCGGCCTTAAGGTGACCCTAATTGGCACGGGAAGAGAGGTCTATGATGTTATAGACCGCAGGTCATCGTAGCTTGCTTGCTACTAGCGCCTTTACAATATCCCTGCATAAACGCAGATCATCGAGGAGTTTTTTCTTGTCTCCTGATGATAGATCAAGCCTACTGATCATTGACTTTACAGTAGTGAGGTCTGGTGACTTGACAGGCTTGGGAGGAGGATTCCCCTCTAGGCCATAACGTAATTTCAGATCCAATATTGCATATTCAAGGGCCACATATGCACGCCATAGCAACAGCCTGTCCGGTTTGCTACTTTCAACAAGAATTGATTTGGCCTGCTCTACAAGCCTGTCCAGCTTCTCCAATGATAATTATTCTACCGCTAACGGATGACTTTAATACGGTAAGTATTAAGAATATCGCGATTTGCAGCTTAAGGCTCCTTGCTACATTGCGCTAGCAAGCCTCAGGGATTTTGGCAGGCTAGTATGCGCGCTGGAGCGGACTCCTTTGCCTGCATTTTCACTTCAGTTTAACAGGCACGAGGTGCTTGCAGTCCAGACGGACATCATCAACGGAAGACCGGTGATCTATTATACACAAGAGGACTCAAAGGATGGTCAGTACCTGGCCTACAGAGTAAGCAACGGCATTGAAGAAGTGTTGCTTGCCAGCTCGGTTGACAATCCTACATATGTTTACTCGCCTATTCTCAAGGTGGAAAAGTTCCCCCGCTCGCTTGCAAGATCTGCGAGGATTGACAAAGGATCAGGCTACACCGTCATAAAGCTGAAGGATCTTCCAAGCCTTGCCAAGGTGGCAGCCTATAAAACAATATATGATGAGCCGCCCCTGCCTCTCTTTCTGTTCAAAGAACGTGGAGGCAAGATCGTGCTAGGCACTGCAATGAGTGCAAATGACAATGAGACCATATCCTATTTTTACTACGTGACTGCGGAAGAAGAGCCAAAGGAGCCCTTTTTGCGATACAGCAGCCAAAGGGCCGATCAGCCAACGTTCTTGACAAGGCTGGATGAACACGGATACGTTTATCTCAAGGTGATAAGGCTGGCAGAGGATCATCCACTGGTAAAGACCTATGACTAGGCCCTTTTTCGAAAGGATTGCCACTGTGGCTATAGAAAAAAAAAGCCCAATAGTTCTTGCCCTTGATCCTAGACCACCAGGCAATCAAAGGCTGCCAGAACTTGCAGCAAGGACCATCTGTGCAGTCGAGCACCACATCTGCGCCGTCAAGATGAATTTCCATATCATCCTACCGCTGTCTGCGTCTGAAATTTTGAGGATAAACAAGCTGGCCCACTCTTTTGGGCTACAATCAATAGCAGACATCAAGCTGAACGACATCGAAACCACCAACGCTGTTGCCGTCGATCACCTAATAAAGATGGGCTTTGATGCCGTCATAGCAAATCCTTTTATTGGCAGAGACGCACTTGCTTCGCTAGTACAAAAGGCACACAAGGCAGATGCAGGCATCATTGCGCTTGTATACATGAGCCATCCAGAGGCAAAGGAGGGCTTTGGGCTCGAAATACAAGGGCGCGGGTTATACAAAATGTTTTTTGAAAGGGCTACGGCTTCCGGTGTCGACGGCATAGTGGTGGGCGCAACCCAGGATAAGATTTTAAAAGAGATCGCAGGGCGACTACCGGTGTATTCACCTGGAGTTGGGGCGCAGGGCGGCGATGCAGAGCAGACAATTAGAAACGGCGCAGATTATTTAATAATTGGCAGATCAATAGTTGAAGCCAAGCAGCCTGCCAAGGTCGCAAGAGTAATCCAAAACAGAATCTTATCGATAGGCAAGTGAGTGTTGCTGAAGATATTCTTTTGCAGCTGACAACAGGTTCTTGGCGTTTAGATAAGTCAGTTGCTGCATTGCGTCATCGAATTTTCTCCATGCAAAGCCAATGTGCTCATGTGAAAGGATCACTTTGCGTGTGCGCGCCCGTGCAAGATACAACACAACCTCCTTTCGCACGGGCTTCTTGCCATGTCTGTATTTGTATTCGATCTTCATACGGAAGCCATCCAAGAATTCAACATTAGTAATGCAGGTCTCTTCCCGAATTTCACGAGTAGCGGTCTGCTTTTCGTTTTCTCCAGCTTCAATGTTACCCTTTGGAAAGTCCCAGTGGCCGGCGGAGTAATGCAATAATAGATATTCCGGCTCGGAATTGTCTTCCATATAGAATACCACTGCACCGGCCGACCGCTCGTCTATCAATAGTCTGTGATTGATCTGGTTGTTTGTAAGTTTTTTGCAGTATTATTCTTCGTCATGGTCATTCTCTTTTCCCACTGGCTCTTGGTCTTGGTCCTGCAGTAGAGTAGGCGCTGCATAGTTGTGTACGTCTAACCATTCTTCTTGCGACATCCAGTAGCCGCAAAACCATTTTTGCTGTTTTGGATCATAGTCTCCGTGCTGTTGTGGCATGGTAATTTTTTGTTGCAGTCACCTTTACATTAGTGTTTCAGAACTTCGTCGCCTTTTCTGTTCCTAAAATAATAGTAAAGGACTGTTGCAGCTACAAGCGACATTGCAAGACCTATCAGCAGAGATGAGATGAGCGTAAATGGATTTGTCCCTTCTGTAAGCACGGATGTGAACTGTAGCAGTGGGATATAGAGCAGCGCAAGCACCGCAAGGCGCAGTATATCAGACATAATCCTGCTGCTTCCCTTGAACCAATCGCTCAACAGGACACCGCCAAGAATTGTAGCAATCCCTATCCATAGCAGAGTTATCGTACTGTTAGCAAATCTTCCCACTATAGTCCTGTTTGAAACGATGTCAAGCGCACTCATTTCAGGAGTGAGTATGTTGGACGGTATGCTGGATATGCCGTTTGCAATGGCCGCAAGTATGATAAGCACGCCGCCAATGATTGAGAATATCTTAATAAACGACGTTGGAGTCAGCCTGCCAAAAGAGCTTAATGCCTTGTCAATGTCAAATGCCCTGACGATGAATGCACCACCAAGAATTGCAAGCACGATTGCAGTTATCCACTTTGCCGCGTCGAATATGACGGCAAGTGCTCCTGCTGCTAGCAGAATGCCGGGGACGCCTAGAAAGAACTTTGAATACTGGGAATCATAAACTAGCATCCTAAGATACCGGCCCAGCACTGCGTACGAATACTCAACACTTCTACTATGCCGGATAATTACGCGCTGGACTGATATCACGGGTATTCGTGATTGGATGACAGGTAGGATTGTCTCGTCGTCCTCGCCATCAGAGACAATGACTGCGCCGTCTGCGCGATATTTCTCAAGTATGCTTTTCACCTCAAGGCTTATCTTCTCGTCAGCTTCGACACCCCTATTGAACTTGCCTGCCACTACTGCAACCTCAGCAGCGTAGCCCTTGCTCACAAGCTCCTCGTATGTCTTGACTGCGCCAAAAATGGCATTCGAGTCTGCATCCTCCGGATCCTCAAGTGCAAGCCTAGTGCCAGCATTGATGCATGCATCGCGGCCGACAATTGGTGTCTCAATGCCGCCCTTTGAGCCAATGTCGTCGTCCCTATCTATGCAGAGCACCAAGATCTTGCTATAAGTAGCTTCTTTGCTTGCGCCTTTTACGCTGGCGTGGTTGATAGAGTACGGCATCTTGCTATCAGTACTCTACAGAATTGTTTATAGGTTAATTAATTTAATCCACTTTCTAATAAGCGGAATTATTGGTCTTATTAAAAGCGAGGCTAGCTGGTCCCTGTCGTATAGAAATTTTATTTATATAACTCAGGTCATCTTGATTGGTCCTTCTTGTTTCCAGAGGTAAAAGCTCCTTGAGTGATGGTATTCGAACATCTATTGGGTTGAATATATTAGTTTGAAAAAGGCTGCCATGAAGCGATCGTATGTACTCCAAAGTTTGCTAAGAAAAAGCAATTTGTTTTGTCAGATATGTGTGTATTGATCCCAGTGTTGGGATTGTAAGATGAAAGCTAACATCGCATTCATTGAACATATAACAGAGTAAGTGGACAGTAAAAAAGAAGAATTGGATGCAGTTGCTATACTGTATGGAAGATTGCCATCTTGCATTTATCGATCCCGAACTGAGGACAATTTAACTATTTTATATTCACTATAACTGCCAGGGCAGCTGAAAGACGAATATACTTTTACTACTAGCAATTCACAGAAAAATACCAAGTCCAGTATCAGGACCATAAAACAGGTTATACAGTCAGAGATGAAAAATATAGCACACATGGGTTATAGTATCTAACATAAATTCCGCTGTTGTATTGTTTGTAAGCTAGCCACGTGAATGTATCGCGTAGTAAGTCATTACCGATCTTTATGCTGCTCTCCTTGCTCTAGTGGTAAATCAAAAGTGAATGTAGCACCTTTTCCATCTTTGTTATTTTCTCCCTTTATCATACCCCCGTGTGATTCTATGATATATTTTGATATATACAATCCAAGACCGATGCCTCAATCAGGTATTGGACGCTCTTGAGGCACACATACCAAATTGTCATTTAATGGTTCAGGTCGTCAATTACAAAAAATGTTTTGGGTTTAATGCTTAAAGTCCAGGCAGATGATATATAATTCACTACTCTCTTGTCGGCTTGCAGAAGGCTTACTTAAGAGCACTTTGCCAAAGCTCTTCCGTAATTCAGATCTGAACTCCATTAGCATGTCGCCCTCAAACACCTTGAACACACTGCTTCCGCCTACTCTTAGCACATGCTGCGCAAACCGTAATGCAATTGTGGAAAGTGAAATCTGCCTTGCATGATCTATATCCCATACGCCGCTCACATTTGGTGCTAAATCTGAGAGGACAACATCAGCCTTGCAGCCTAAAATTTCAGCTATTTTGCTTAGCATGTTTGGATCCTCTATGCTCCCCTGCAGAATTATCGCACCAGCAACTGGTGTAACGGGCTTGAGGTCCATCCCGATGACATTCCCTGACGACCGTACTTCCTTCACGGCTACCTGCAGCCACCCTCCTGGTGCACATCCAAGGTCAACCACTTTATCACCCTTTTTTACAATGTGGTAAGAGCGGTTAATCTGCAACAGCTTGTAAGCGGACCTTGCCCGGTATCCCTGATCCTTCGCCAGTCGGCGGTATTGGTCACGTCGAGCGTCAGCAAGTCTCATGTTTTAGAAAGTTTTGCAGGCTTTAGGTTTGAATTGTCAAAAGATTTGATGAGCCATTCCTCAATTAAATTACAGCTTGTAGGACTGTAAGAACCTTCAAGACAGCACATGTGCTCAAAAGGGCATGTTAAACAGGGAGCCTGTTCGATGCTTGTAGTGTCAACAGGCAACTTTACTGCAAAAAGTCTGTACGTCCACCGGCCGTTTTCTAGCATCTTTTCGCGGCGAATAAGTGATCGTTTTTCAAGCCGGATCGCAACGCGAGAGCCATCGCGGCTTGTCAAATCAAGTTCCTTCCAAAGCTCTGACTGCAGTATGCCATCTTTGCCATTGCTAATTATAGTGCGAAAAACTCTGCCAGTGAGATCCTCAATCTGAGCTTCGTTTAATTTCAATCAACACAACCCCGGAGTAATACCATAATAATTATGTTGAACTGATAAATAATCCTTTTTGAGGTCAAATTCTTTGAAAAATAAAGGAAAAAGCAATGGCTGAAAAATTGTTAGAGATAGGTAACTCATTGTGGGCTCGATAGTTATAATAGACTTATCTGGATTTATTCTTCTTCATGTCAAATATTCTATCAAAGTATTCTGTAGACTCTGGCACCATTTCTGCAGCCTCACCTTCCTTGACCATTGCAAGCCTCTTTGCAAGCTTTTTCTTGGATTCAAGCTGCATCTGGCGCGCAATCTGGATTCTCTGCGCTTGAGGCGATCCTGCGCCATGCATTGACTCTGTCAGATAGCCTACTGCATTTCGTCCGAGAGTCATATTTTCAATGAGCCTCAGTACCCTCATCCTGTTCTCTGTTGACACGCCTTTTCGGCCCTTCAGGTATTTTTCAAGCAGCGGCCCAGTCTCAGGATTGCGGAACTCCTTCTCAGATGGCATCGTCACCATAAGTCCGCCTGCAATGTCTTGTGCAAGTCTGCCTATTTCATAGGGAAACCGAGTGACGTTGTGCTTACAGACATTTGCCAGCATGTCGTCATTCTGCCAGTTGCCCGCTGATGTTTTGTGTGCTCGGTATGAAGATGCAATGCCTGCAGCAAATATTGTCTCATTGAGGTGCGTCATTTCAACCAGCTTGTCTTTGATGTGTGACGCGTTTGCCACACCGTTGTAGTCCGCGATGGCTGCAGAGGCTCCAATCAGAATGTCCCCAAGACCTGTCTTGCACACATAGCTTCGGCGATGATAGCAAGTAAAGCGCTCGACCAACATTGAGGCAAATTCATATTCGCCATTCATGAATATAAGGTGGTTTGGAATGAAAACATCCTTGAAGATTATCATAGCTTCCTGGCCTGAATACATGGCATTGCCGGCGTCAATGTTGCCTCCCTCCATACTCCTCGTATCACAGGACTGTCTGCCATAGATATATGTGATACCGGGAGCATCGACGGGAATTGCGCCAATGAGTGCATAGTCCTTATCTTCAGACTTCAATCTCATTGTCGGCATGGCGATTATCCAGTGTGAGTTGATGCAGCCAGTCTGGTGGGCTTTTGCGCCTGTGATGTATACGCCTTTGCTGTCGCGCTTTGTCACGTGCACAAACATGTCAGGGTCTTCCTGTTGAGAAGGCGACAGACCACGATCACCCTTGACGTCTGTCATAGCACCACCGATCATCAAGTTTTCCCGTTGCAGCATCTTAACGAATTCGACTAGGCGCTTATGATACTCAGTGTCGTGTTTTTGGTCGATTTCATATGTAGTTGAATATAATGAGTTAAGTGCATCCATGCCTACGCAACGCTGGAAGCAGGTGCCAGTGAGCTGTCCAAGTTTCCTTTGCATCCTGTTCTGGTCAACTAGGTCCTGCGCGCTTTCTACAATGTGCAAGAACCTGTTGACTTGCAATCCTGTCAGCGAAGAATGGGGTGCAGCAAGCTGTGGATCTTCCGCCGCAAGGTCATAGGTCTCTGCCACCGCATTTATTGATGGCCGAATCATTGGATGATCAACAGGCTCTTTTATGAGCTCTCCAAAAAGATATATCTTCAGATTTCTACCTCTGAGACTTTCAATATATTCTGCCCCGTTCTTAATCGGCATATAAGAGATATAGCACTGAATGTTTATTATACTTTCTCAAGTGCAATATAGTAAAGAAATAATATCATTTGTTGTAATTTTTACATAATTGATAAGGCGGCTACTTTGTACTTGAAACCTTCATCGACTAGTCCCCTAGCAGCCCATTCGCCTTTTTAATAGAGTAAGAAATCCTTGTCAATACCATTTCAATATTCTTCTTTACAATCCTTCTTGGATCGGACTGCAGTAAAAATTGCCGCCATCGAATTAGCACCTAAAAGGCTTCACGCAATCTTCAAAGAACTTCTTGATCTGGTCTTAGTTTGGTTGCGATTCAATTTAATGAAATTACTATAAGATCCAGTATTAATGTCTTGATCTTTCAACATGCGTCTTCAACATTCATCTAAATTTTGTTTCTGTTGCTGACACTTTTGTGACAAATGTGGCTTCTTCCAATTCCAACAGCTTCTTTTCCATATCTTCGATCTCCTTAAGATACGCGTTGCTCAATCAAGATTAAATATACATTATACAATACATAAGATCACTGGATATAGGTCTGGTTGGTCTTGTCAAAGTTCCTGACAACTTGAAAATCCCTACTGAACTGTGACTGAACCATTGACCTTAGTTCAGGATATATCGCGGATGGACCCTCCTTTGCCATCTTGGTTGCAGTATGATCATTACCCAACATCCACTTGCACAGCTCAAAAGTCATCTGGCGCACAGTGTTCTCATCTACGATTCCAAGGCTGTGGAGGTATTCATGGGCGAGCACCATGAACATGTACGAGTTATACTCTTCGGTTGATTTGACTATCTTTTTCAATGTGATCAAGAGATATGTGTTAATCACTATTGCGTTTGAGCCCAGCATATGGTAGGCGCCAAGGTTGCTTGGCATCATTTGCAGTATTAGGCTCAGTCCTGCTCGGTGCAGCTTGAACTTTTGCAAGACTACTGCCTTCACTAATTCAAAGGTTTCATCAAAGTCCTTCAGGCTTGCAATCTTTTCTCCAAATTGCCTCTGCTGTTCTGTAAGCACTATTATTTAATGAGCACTAGAGCTGTATAAAGTATGATAGTAGTAACTACGCAATCTTTTTACAGCCAAAATATGGCTTTACTGACGTGGGAGCAAAAGCCAAGCAGGTCAACCTGCGCGACATAATAGCCAACTACCCTGATTTTCCCAAGCAAGGGATACTGTTTCGCGACATAAATCCTGTTTTCAAAAGGAACGATGCCTTGAACTATATCGCCGATGAGTTTTACCGTATTTATGACAAGGCAAAAGTAGACAGAGTGGCCGGCATTGAATCCAGGGGCTTTATCATAGCTACAGCACTTGCCCTCAGATTCGGCAGGGGCATTGTGATGGTTCGCAAGGCAGGCAAGCTGCCGGGTAGAACCGTCAAGAAATCTTACGATATTGAATATGGCAGCGCGGTAATGGAGATTCAACAAGATGCGATAGACAAAGGCAACAGCATACTGATCGCTGACGACCTGATAGCAACAGGTGGGACTGCAGCAGCCGCTGCGCAGATGATCAAAGATCTGGGGGGCAAGGTGGCTGGCTTTGCGTTCATAATCGAACTTTCAGACTTGAAGGGTGCTGACAGATTGCGCAAGATGGGATATAATGTTGAGTCATTGGTGACTTTTCATGGAGAATAGCGCGGATATTGGCATAATTGGCGGTACTGGCATCTATGATCCAGAACTTTTTAGTGCAAAACGTGAGATCAAGGTGCATACGCCTTATGGCGAGGCTTCCGATCTTGTGACAATAGGCGAATATTCAGGAGTCAAAGCAGCTTTTATACCGCGCCATGGACGAGGCCACAGGATACCTCCCCACAGGATAAACAGTAGGGCAAACATATGGGCTTTACAGCAGCTTGGAGTCAAACGCATTATTGCCCCGTCTGCTGTTGGAAGCCTTAAAGAAGCTTTCAAGCCTGGCGACATTTCAATTCCTGATCAATTTATTGACTTTACAAAAAACCGCCATTACACATTCTACGATGGGGGGCAAGTATACCATGTTTCTTTAGCTGATCCATTTTGCCCAGAGCTACGTGACATTGCAATCGATAAAATAAAGAAACTAAAGTATTCACTGCACAGCGAGGGAACATACGTCTGCATTGAAGGGCCGCGCTTTTCCACCAGAGCAGAATCAAGATTCTTCCGCGACGTAATGAAGGCAGATATTATTGGCATGACGCTTGTACCAGAGGTTAACCTTGCAAGAGAAGCCGAAATCTGCTACTTATCTATAGCCACCATCACCGACTATGATGTTTGGGCAAATCATCCGGTGACCTCTGCCGAGATAATCGAGATGCTTGCCAAGAATGTGGAAAAGACAAAGAAATTGATTGCAGAGTTGGTGGTTACAATTCCTGCGGCAAGAAACAAGTGTACCTGCAGCAAGACACTTGAAGGCGCTCTAGTCTGACTGCGGTGGCTTCGATCCTTCCGGCAAAATAATGTCACCTTCAATCAGCTTGCGCTGAATCGTTATTTGTAGCTGCTCCGGGTCAATCCCCATTTTCCCTATTTTGTCTAAATTGGTCTTGGATATTTTGATGCTTGCATTGTGACCTCCAATGCGACCAAATGCTATTGCAGTAAAGCGGAATTCCTGACCCTTGACGACAAAATACCCAGACAGCTTACTTGCTATTTCGCTCCCGCTAGCGCTTTTTACAAACACTGTAACTGGAACGTCATCATCGCGTATCATTTTTAGTTGGCGCATCCGTCACTTCTATGTTACGGTTGACATTCTCTTCGACCAAAAAGCTCCACCACTCAGGGTCAACGATTTTAAAGTCCTTGACATTCACTTCAACTGCATTGTCATCTGCATCTGTAAATGTCATCTTGCCTTCTTTTATCATCTTGATAAGCCGCCAGCGCTGGTGACCTTTGAAGCTTCTGTTGATCGCTACAGCCCATTTTTTGTCTTTATCAATCTTGGGCATGCCAAGGTAATCGACAATTTCTAAAATCCCTAAACGCTTTTCTTCACAAAACATTTCCTTTGTCAGAAGGCTTCGCCAGATGTCCACTGAACCCATCGTCCTGCCATTTTCATTGATGTTTATTACACCAAAGTAGACAACCTTGTCGCCGCCAGTTGGGTCTGAAGTGGTCATTATGATAATAATCCTTGTTGCATGTTGCCACCTATTTAGTTCTTGCATCCTCATATGGCTTTTCAAGCACGATGCCGATGTTGTCGATCTTGAGGTTCCTTTTGAAGGGTATGTGCTCTTCCTCGCAGCGCCTCCTGTAGCGATTGGTTATTGCAAACCGGGGATGGAGTGACTCAAATTCCGTCTTTGTTATTTCAATGACCATGCCTCTGTTGACCAGCGATTTTGCTGCAGCAAGCGCGCGGTGCTCATCGTTCCAGCCAAGTGCACTTGAAATCTTGGCTGGGTCCATTTTGCCTTTTTTCACAATAGCGATGTAAACCTTGGCTTCGTCTTCGCTTATCTTGAGTTCTGAAATGATGACTTGCTCTATGTTTGATGAATTGACTGCCATGTTACTTTTCTTTCTAATTCAAGCGATTTGAGTATATGTCTTCAGAGTGCGGGAGTTAGGTTGCCCGATTACTACAAAAATTACTTCCGTTCAACAAATGGCTTTGCCGCTTGAGATGAATTGCTTTCTGCAGGGTTAGGATATCGCCTCTCTTTCCAAGTCATGTGATCCCTCCATTTGTCATATTGCCAAGTCTCGGGAACCCGGGATTTATTGTCAAATGGATAGAGTTGTGCATAAAACAAGAGATTAGAATTGCACCAGATTGCAATATTTTCCGTAGCGGTTCTCCACATCGTCCTTTGTTATCGACAGGAGGCGTTTGATCCCAAAGTCTTCAACAGCAAATGAGCCCATTACGTTGCCATAGATCACCGCCTCCTTCATTGTGGCGAAATCCATCAGGCCCTTGCGAGCAATGTGACCGAGAAAGCCACCTGCAAACGAGTCACCAGCTCCAGTTGGGTCGACTATTTCGTCAAGAAAAAATGCTGATGCTGGAAACACCAGGCCCTCTTTAGTAAAGAGGATGGCACCATTCTCACCCTTTTTGATTATCGCAAATTTCGATCCCCATGACATTATCTTTTTGGCGCATTTTGCAAGGTTAGCCTCCTTGCATAAAAGTCGCGCCTCATTGTCATTTATCACTACTCCGTCAGTCATCTCTATCATCTTGACTACGTCGTCACGGCTCCCATTTATCCAGAATTCTATAGTGTCACAGACTACAAGCCGGGGGTTCTGAAAATGCCGTAGGATCTTGATGTTCTGCTTTGGGTCATTGTTTGCAAGATACACGTAATCAGACTGGATATATTCTTCAGGGATGACAGGATCAAAGCCTGCTATGACTCCAAGCTCAGTCTTATTAGTAGTCCTGTTTGACAGATCGTAATCAAATGAAGAATCATAATGAAATGTCTTGCTCCCCTGCATGATGATGATCCCCTTTGTATTTATGCCCTTTGAGCTGAGGGCCCTTATATGTTCAGATGGCATGTCCGATCCTACTGCTGCCACTATAGAGGTGGGGACAAACATGCTTGATGAAACAGAGGCAAAGGTAGCAGCACCGCCAAGTATTCTGGTCTCTGTCCGAAAAGGAGTACGTGTTGTGTCTAGTGCTACTGTGCCAAAGACCGTCAGCAACGCCTATTTGGTAGCCAAGATAGTTTCACTATTAAATGCTTGCAGGCACCATTAAATAGAAAGCAACGTAATCACACATTTGCTTGCGGCTAGTCGTTGCGATCACCGGCGCATCCGGTGTCATTTACGGTATTAGGACACTTGAGGTTCTCAGCAGACTGAAAATTGATACACACCTTATTATCACAGAATGGGGGGGCAAGAACATCAAGATAGAGACCGACAAGACAGGTGACTATGTTAAGTCGCTCGCAACTAGGTGTTATGAAGACGACAATATGGCCGCACCTGTTTCAAGTGGCTCGTTCAAAGTCGACGGCATGATTGTCATTCCCTGTAGCACTAAAACACTGGCTAGCATTGCAAACGCCTTTGACGACAGCTTGGTCTCAAGAGCGGCAGGCGTTTGCATAAAGGAACAGCGCAAACTTGTTCTGGTTCCAAGAGAGACTCCGCTGTCAAAGATACACCTAGAAAACATGGCCAAGCTTGCAAGTACCAGCGCAGCAGTAATTCTGCCCGCTATGCCAGGATTCTATCATAGGCCAAAGACAATGGATGATCTGATAAACCATCTCGTAGGCAAGGTACTTGATCAATTCAGTATCGATCACAGTCTTTTCAAACGCTGGAGTGGAGGCTAGTAGAGAGAAATAGGAAAGATTGGGCATAAATATTCACAATCTCGCACCACTAGTTAATTTAGGATATACCGGATATGCCGGGCGGCTTGAGGCGAACTGGCATACATATAATTTGATACCCAAAAAAGAATGCAAACCTATCGGTTGACTTTATAGCCCCACCATGTTTACATTAAGAGTCAGAGAACGTAATTTTGTCGTGATTTTCTTCCCACAGGCGCATCTTGTCCATCTTGTCTTTTCTCTTTGCACCCTCCAGCATGTTGTAGACAGTCTTGTGCATGCTACCCTTGGCGAGCATGGCTATTGCTTCAGTTGTAAGCTTGATCTCTCTAAAGTTGCCGATAAGGCATACGGTATGGCCATAGACGGATACATATGAGCCGCTCAATTCTTCAATCATTCGACGCGCCTTGCCACCTTCGCCAATTATCCTACCCTTGATGCGCTCAAGGGCGTTTGGAGACTTGCCAGTATAGTCATGTAAATCGATCTGTTGGAATATTAGCTCCTCGTCGTCAAAGAGCAAATAAGCTCGTTGTGGGGAGAACCCTCTTGAAATGGCGGTTATCACTTCGATCGCCCGAAAAGCTTCCAGACGCTCAGCGGAGCTGTTGCCTATGATCATAGTATCGCCAGTCTCGCTGTCAATTTCGATTTTGACGCCGCATCTTTCTTCAATTTGCTGCTTTACTTTTCCGCCTTTGCCAATCAGGACACCTATCCTCTCCTTTGGAATCTTGACTATGTGCTGGAAGCTCATTATTTTGTGTCACCTCTAATCTTTTCTATTACTTGAGCAGTGGGGAGGACCTCGATTCCTCGCTTTTCAAAGAACCTGTTTATGTTAGAGACATCGCGGAATAAAAATTGTTTGGAATTTGGCTGTTGAATATCGATTGCAGATCCAAAGTCAAACAACATGATGCCGAGGTTAGTCTTGAAAATGTTGTACTCTGACAAGTCAGCATGCACCAATTTGGCTTTTTGGTACAGCATAGTCATCTGCTCGATCACCTGCTGATAGTCGTTCAATGTGATTTCTTCTGTATTTATTAGTGCCGGCATAGGATTCCCTTCGCTGTCAGCTACAAACTCCATTACAAGCACATTCTTCTTGACTGCTATCGGCAAAGGTACCCTTACTCCGGCGGCGTGCGCTGTATGCATGTTCTTGAACTCCTTTCGAGCCCATGTCATTATAAGGCTGCGAGATCCCCGCTTTATGTCAGAAAATCTAGGATCACCAGCGATGTATTGCATCCGCTTTTTGAACTCGGCGCTTACTATGAGATATATTTTGACTATTCGAAGGGAGCTATCTGGCGCAACTGCAAGGTATACTTTAGACTCTTTACCTGCTGCAAGAGAGGCCTCGATATACTGTATAATGCCATCGCGCCTAAGTTCATTTATCGTCATGAGAGTGGGCATGTCAAATACATTATCGAAAACGTCGTAATCTTCAGACATCTTGTTTAGGAATCTACTTTTGCGTTCATATTTTGAGAGCCATCTATCAGCTCGGGCTGCCGCCTTGTGCTTCTCCTCTTTGGGCAGCTGCTGCTCATCAGGCTCCTCTTCTGACAATATGCAAAAGTTAGTGCTCTTTTGTTATATGTGTAATGCTAGGATGGGCAATAATATTCAAACTGACATAAAAGCACAGGATAACGGACTCATATTCCTTCTCCAGTCACAGCAATGCTTACCTGAAATTCTATCTAGATAGAAAAGCCATGGAAGGCAAAGGCAGGTACGCTGTGAGACTGTTTGAAATGAAGAGGAAGACAAGAGAAAGCAAAAGGTACACTAATTGGTATAGAAAACAAAAATCAATAAACAGAGATAGTTGTAATCTGGCACCTGCTTTTCTAGACATTAGAACATTTCCATATCGCATTGATTTTACATTTGGGATAAAGGTTTTTTTCATCAGTGCTGAAATTTGTAGATCATGAGAAAAGGCACGCCGGCAATTTTTCTTATACTAACCTCTTTTGCCAGCTTCATCTCAATTGCCTGTTTTATTATCCTATTGCCTACAAGGTTTGCGATGTCACATTTCTGGAGAAGTTGCCGGGCATAGGGCTGCTCGATCACTTCCTGTTGATAATATTCCCGTGTAAGGTGGACTATAAGCCCATTCTGCTCCAGCTTTGTCCCAATCAAGTCGATATCGCAGATGTCGACCATCATTGAGCCTTGGTAGCGCATAGTTCTCGCTGCATAATATGACAACTGTCGCTAATTGGCAGCACTGCATAATGAGGGTTTTGCTGTCATCATCAGATGTAGGTTTCAATCTTGATGTCAAATGATCCGTCCTCACGCTTCTTACGGTTAGTGACAAACCCAAGCGGACTTAGGATCGAAACGACTGCATTGATGGTTCCACCGTAGCCACATATATGGAAGAAAGAGTTTTCAGGGGTAACTTTTTCGCCAAATGCTTTTTCAAGTTGAGATTTACAACCGTCTTTGCCTACAAGTAATGTCTCCACTCTGCCTACGTTTCCCCTCCAGTCACGCGACAGCTCATGGTCCAATCTGCTTACCGTCGTTAAGTATTTGAAATTCGGATCGCTTTCAGACATGTTCTTAAGCATGTCACAGTAGCCAAGTTCCTGGACGTATTTTGCTCCATGAAGCAATACTATTTCTCTTTTTGACTTGATGTTTTTCAAATGTAGGACATAGCTGATAAAAGGCGCAAGACCTGTTCCTGATGCAACCAATATTAGTCGTCTTGTGTCTGGCGTCCCATCGGCCTTCTGGTCCTCAATGGTGAACGCGCCGGCAGGGTTGAGCCAGTAAAGGGGATCGCCTTCAAACATCTTGAAAAGTTTGCTTGTAAACTTGCTCATTACGTCTTCTGATGCAGACTTGATGTAAAACTCGAAATACCTTTTTTCTTCAGGAGGCGATGATAGTGAGTACGGCCTGTATGTTATGTTGGGATGATCATCCAGCTTCAGCCCAAGTGCTACGAATTGGCCAGCCTTGAAGTCAGGCACAGGTCTTCCATCGGCAGGCTGAACCCTGATTATTGCAAGATCGGGAGTCAGGCTCTTGTGATAGTTTATCTTACCTATATGAGGTGGCGCCTGTTCACCTAGACTCATATTTACGATGTCTGAGGATACTTGGGTATATGTTGATATCCTTTTTATTAGAGGAGACTAGAGTTAGGCTGGTTTGGCGAGCAAGAAGGGCATAGCCATAACAGCAGTCATTGCAGCAGCAATAGTTGGATCGAGTTTTCTGATATGGCTCATACCACAGAGTAGCCCTGGCAGCATGACTGAGCTCCCACGTGACGACAACGGGATCATTTCCGACGTGTATTCTCGGCATCAGAGCCTTGCAACCAACATTGAATCAAAGCTTGAGCAATGGAAAAGTGGGGAGGTGAGCTCTAATGACATACTGAGCCAGATAAGCCTTGATCGGTCAGATATACAGAATATGCGGCAGCAGCTCGATAGTGCCTCGCCGGCTCAAGAATGGCAACAAAGCTATGACTTCTACATCCAAGCACTTGATAGCTTTCTGAGATACCTTGATCTGATGCAAACAATAATTGAAGAGAATGACAGAATGGTTGATTCCAATCCCAGACTAGATGGCCTAAAACAAGAATGGGAAGGCTATGTCGATGACTCGATAAATGCCATGCCCATCTAGCTCAGGACATCAAGAATCGAGTCGATCCTTGCATCTGTCTTGAATGCGCTAGTATTCAATGCAGTCTTTGATGCGACAAAGCCGGCGGCGTGTAGCTTTTCAATTATCCTTTGCACTGTATGTGTGTTTGATTTGAGCTTCGATGAAATTTCGTCAGCCCGGAAATAATACGGTATTTCGCTTGCTTCTTCCACCGCCGCTTCGAGTACCTTTTTGCACTGTCTATCGGGGTCTTGCTCTAACATTTTCTTGACAAATTCTTTGTCGTGTAGTGACCCTGTCCACAGCTGACCTCCGACAGCCAAGCTAGTGTTGCACATCTCGCATTTACCTTTTCCATATTCTTTGGTATTGAAACGATGACCACACTGGAAGCAGTGCATTATGTAGCCGATGCTGTTATAAACGTCATTTGCTTGACTACTGCTGACTGATATCTTTGCGTATATGCGAAGGTAGTGCTTCGTGGCATGTACAAATACTGGCTTGATCGCAAGTTCAAGCCTTGAGGCAGTCAAGGCGATGAGTGAGAGTAGCAGCCGGATTGCAGTTTCATTGCCATAGCTATTGTTGAGTGGCCTGCCATAGTAGCGACGTAGACACACTTTAGGATAAATTCCCCACAAGACAGCGGTGTCTGTCGCAGTTATCGAGACAAGCCCGTCGTCGAGCACAGATCGCAGTACGCAGTCTACATGCCTAGCGGGAGTGCCGAAAGGATCTAGGTCAACTATGGAATATCGGCTACCCTCGTTGTCGCCTTTTAGAAGGAACTTGCATACCTCGTCAATCGAGAAATGGCACCGGCCGGTTACAGAATTAAGCCTAGCGGCATCTTTAGCAGCTTCTATCGCAACACAGTTGATATCATTGCAGTAAACCTGTTCTACTTCTGGAACCTCGACTGCAACTCTAAGAGCGCGTGCCCCAATGCCCGTGAACGAATCAGCAAATGTCTTTTTTCCAGATGATGCTGCAAAAGCACTGTAGGCAAGTATTGAGAGGTCGCGGTTAAGCTTGGCAGCAGGGTTGAAGAAGGCAGGCATCTTCGAGGGAACTTTGGCGGTAAGCGAGGACTTTGGGACGATAAGTATCGTTCTACCCTCAACCGTCCTGACAAATTCTGCCACATCACAGCTCTGCTATAACACACTATTTATAACAGCAGAATAGATTCATTCTTATCTTATAAGCACAAGTAACAATATAAATACCCACAAATGAGTATACCAATCGACAATTTTGTTATGGCAGGGCAACAACATTCTGGTTGGTGGCGTTGACGAAGCAGGCCGCGGCTCCATAGTCGGGCCCCTTGTTGTTGCAGGGATCGGTATCCGAGAGTCAAAGATTACTCTTTTGCGCGGTATGGGCATCAGAGACTCCAAGGCTCTGAGCCCCCAAGCGCGCGCCAGACTTTTTGGCGAGATAATGAAGGTCATCGACTCTGTTTGCATCCACAAGGTAGGCCCTATCGAAGTAGATGACAGCGTATTACTCAGGGGACTCAACAGGCTTGAAGCAAAAGTTATGGCCAGTGTGATCAACACTATTGGGGCGGAGGAAGTCTATGTTGACTGCTGTGATGTCAACCCGCAGAGATACCGAGAATACATGGAATGCCACCTCACATGCAAGCCAAAGTTATATTCGATGCACCATGCAGATGTGATTAATATGGTCGTTTCGGCTGCATCGATAATTGCCAAGATAACAAGAGATCAGGAGATCCAGCAAATACGCAGCAGGTATGGAAGCATAGGCAGCGGCTACCCTTCGGATGAGCGCACAATGCGCTTTATCCGAGACTGGGTAGCTAAGAATGGCTCTGCTCCGGAGTTTACAAGAAAGTCGTGGAAGCCTCTTCGAATAATGCTTGACGAGATAACCCACTGCAAGCCCTAAGACTTGTAGATGCAATATATCATGCCGTGATCCTTGTCAAAAGGCTCGAGGTTAATTATCTGATCTATCCGAAAACCAGTCTCTTTCAGCTTAGTTGCCTCCTGTGCCACTACCACTCGTGGATCCATTGTCACATCGATGCTCCTTGTCTTGACTACCAACAGCATTATACCTCCTGTCTTCAAATACATCGAGCAATTTGCTATCGCAATGTCAGTTTGGTCAGGCTGCGCAATGTCGCAGTAGATGACATCTATTTTGCCGAATACTGCAAAATATGAGTGAGGTTTTCTTGCATCTTCAAGTATTGGGAGTACATTCTTGCGCTTTGAAGCAACATTTTCAATAAGTTCCCTTGCAACCCTTGTCGCAGGCTCAACTGCAAATACTAGGCCGGATATACCAGCGATATCAGATATGTGGCTCACAGTTGTCCCGGTAGACGCACCAAGGTACAGTACTTTGCTACCATTCTTTATTGGCATATTTTTCATTCCCTTTTTGAGTGCAGCTGCAAGCTTGCTTCTAAAAGGATCCCAAATCCTGTATTCCTCGCCCTCATATTTCACTAGCTTTTCTCCATAGACATTGTTTCCCTTTACTAGGTTGAGGGTGGAGACATTCTTCTCGCCATTTATCGAAATCCATCTAATAGCGTCGTCGCTTTCCAAATCTCTTTCTTCTGTCCTTATTCCTTCTCTTATCATGTTTATCTCTTGCCACATCACGGCCCCCCGCTCTATACTGCTGCTGACGCTGGATGTGCTCCTTGTATTTCCTGTCCCGCTCCTTCTCCGGCATTGGCTCCCGGTATTTCTCTTGTATTTCATTGATGCGAATTTTTAGTTTACCATAAACGGTGCTGTCCTTGCCGTTGTGGCGGTAATAGTCGATCCTTGCAGCTATTGCGACCTTGGACGCAACGGCTCTTGCTATCTTACCTCGCTGCCACTTGGGCGCAGAATGAATGAGAGGATGCTGGAACAGCAACCCATGCTTCGGCGGCCTGGCTCCGGTCTTAAGAGCACGGAATAGTGCCTTTTCTGCACCCAGTATCTGAATTGTACTCGCCGGCAATCTTGCAAGTCGGGCCAAACTGCCGGCCTTCGAGATTATTCTTGCACCCACTGTCGCGGTTAGTAATTCTTTTACATTCGGAGCCACGGTTTCCATTGCGGCTTCAATTTGGTCTGCAAGCACTCTGCGCAGATCCGACTGCGCAATGACCTCATCTGCAAGCCGCTTGACGATTGCAAGGTTTTCAGGCGTCATGTCGCCACCTTTGCTGCGCCTTGCAGCGTCAAGTACAACTTCAACCTTTCTGTCCTGCAAGCCGATGCTTTGTAAAATTTCTACAACGATATTCTCCCGCAAACCAGCTCTGCTCACTATCTCAGCGTATACAACAAGGCTTGAGACAAGATTGTCAAGCTCTGGAAAGTGCAGCCCGTACCACTCCCTCATCCTTGCGCCCACCGTGTTGATTATTTTGTCAAGCTCATCTAGTGCATTGATTGACTGGATGATGTGAAGATCGAGCTTCTCTGATGCTTCCTTTACTCTTGACGATGAAAGGTGTATGGCAAATTCCCGCAGGGCCTGCATTGCATCTTGCTCATTGTTGGCAAAGCCGGCCTTTACTATAAGAGTGGGCTTGCTGTTTTGGATATACTGCTGCTGATCCTCTGACATCAGCTGACTATTCAAGCCGGCCTGTCGTAATACGGAGACTATGCTTGCATCATTTGTTGATACAGGCTCAAATGCACGCAATTTTTCAATAAACGATCTAATTTCATCAAGGTTCACTCCGCTCTTGAGCAGCCTATAAGACCTGATTGCATTATCGAACTTTTTTGATACTACGAGGCTGCCACCTCGGTCAAATGCTGCCATACCAAGTTCCAGCAGAACTACCGAGCAGGTGCTATTTTCCATTTAAGGACCTACAACAATTAGCTAATAAAAAATGTTAGCATTATTAAATAAACATGCATAGTGATACCTACTAATGGGTCTGACAGACAGCGACAGGAAGGAGCTGGAATCGCTTATCAAGGCGGCTGCCCGCGATCCAAAGATGCCAATAGGACTTGCGCGCAGGATGGTGCCAAATCAGGGCAACATCGAGGATTTTGCATACGGCCTTCTCTCCGGCATGGTTATGGGAAATTTTATCGCGCAATTTCAGAATAGGAATGCGAGGCAGCCAGACAAGGATGAAATCATAGACATTTTGTCGATAATGATGTCTGAGATGCCACGTCTTCGTATGTCGATAATGGAAGAATTTGATATGCGTTAGAGTGAAAAGTTTATCTAACGAATGACATGATTACTTCCTCCATTGCTAGATAAGGATAAGTCTAGGCTGCCCGTTGCTATCAAGGATGTTATAATCATTGGCATCGGCGTTCTTGTAGTCTGGCTAGGCATTTGGTTTGCGTTTGGGGCTAACCCGTTTTACGTTGTTTCAAGCGGCAGCATGGAGCCTGTGCTCAATGTCAATGATGTTCTTATTGTGAGAGATGGGGGGTCTTGGGAGGACCTCACGATAGGCGACATCATCGTATTCAACAGGCCTGAAGGTGGTGACAGAGTCATAGTCCACCGTATCGTTGATATCGATGCGGACGGCGACGGCGAAAGGATGGTTAGGACAAGGGGAGACGCCAATCCTGCATCAATACCAGGTACCGACTACCCGATTAAGCAAGACGATTACATTGGCAAAGTGATCTATGTTATACCCGGCATCGGTCTAATAACAAAAGTGATCAGTCCACCTGTCAACTATATCATAATTGCGATCATCATTGCGATCTTGTTCTTCAACAGGCTTGGCAAAAAGAACAAAAGCGACAAGGATGCACCACCTGCTGCAGCCGACACTTCCGACAAGCCGCCTACATGAAGTCCAAGACCGAATACCTTATATTTAACACGTCAACGAGGCGCGCATTTATCAATATCACACCACAGGTTGCAAAGATAGTGACAGAAAGCGACATCAAAGAGGGCCTCTGTCTTGTCAATGCAATGCACATCTCTGCTAGCGTCTTTATCAACGATGACGAAAGTGGCTTGCACCGGGATTTTGATAGATGGCTTGAGAAGCTTGTGCCCTATTCCCCGGAAGACTACCTACACAATCGCACAGGCGAGGATAACGCTGATGCTCATCTGAAGCGACAGATAATGGGGCGCGAGGTGGTAGCAGCGGTAACAAAGGGCAAGCTTGATTTTGGGCCGTGGGAGCAGATCTTCTATGGGGAGTTTGACGGCCAGCGACAAAAGCGAGTATTAGTAAAGATAATCGGCGAATAGTCACTAGCAGATAGGAAACTTACACTTCTTTGAAGCTAAAATTCACAAATTTCATTCATATACTTGAGCCCTCATTTTTTACTTGAAAATTGTAGCAAGCAGGTATATATATAGCGCCTTTATAAAGGCGCGTATGCCGCAGACCAAGCCGATTGTAAGCATCGAGAATGTGGTAGCTTCTGCTACAGTGAACCAGACTGTCAACCTCAACCTCATTACCCAGATATTTCCAGATGTGGAGTATCATCCTGATCAGTTCCCCGGCTTGGTTTTTAGGCTCAGATCACCCAAGACTGCGACTTTGATATTTAGCTCTGGCAAGATGGTCTGCACAGGCGCCAAGTCAGAAAAGATGGCAATTCAGGCGGTCAAGAGCGTTGTTTTGAAGCTTAAAAAGGGGGGAATACCACTCGAGCATGAGCCCCAGATTGAGATCCAAAATATAGTGGCATCAGCGAGCCTTGGAGGCAAGATCCACTTAGAGCTTGCAGCAAGAGTGCTGCCGCGGAGTATGTACGAACCTGAGCAGTTCCCGGGCCTTATTCACAGAATGCTGGATCCCAAGACTGTCATACTGCTGTTTGCATCCGGCAAGCTGGTGTGTACAGGTGCCAAGAAAGAAAGTGAAGTATACCGCGCCGTGCACAACCTACACACACTCTTAGAAGAGAAGAACCTAATGATCTATGAGGGTTAGTTAGTCTACTTCATACTCTCCCTGTGTAACCATTTGCTTCAGCACCGACTCCAGCGCATTTTCATCTATCAAGCCGGCCTTGTACAGCGCGTTTACGATGTCGTTGATCCCTGTCACCGTGCTAAGTTTTACTCCCATCTTTTTTAATTTATCTTCTGCACCCTCGTGCCGGTCTACAAGTGCCACCACATCTTCCACGATACCGCCGTTAGCTCGCATTATTTCGACTGCGTTGCTAACAGAAGTACCGGTCGTTGCAACATCATCTACAATGATAACTTTTGAAGCTGGCTCTAAGAAGCCTTCAATCGTTTTGTTGGTGCCGTAGGCTTTAGGCTCCTTTCTGACATAAATGAAGGGTTTGTTCATTTCATAGGCTAGGGCAGAGCCAAACACAAGCCCAGAGGTGGGCACCGAGGCAAAGGTATCAAACCCGCCTATCTTTTCTGCCACCATGTCTTTTAATGCACTTATCCCCAGCCGAAAATATCCCGGAAAGCTAGGCAGCACCCGCAGGTCGATATAGTAAGCGCTCTGTTTGCCGCTCGCAAGAGTGAACACTCCAAACCTCAGAGAGTTGCTCTTGAGCAGAAATGATGCAAACTGAAGCACAAATTCCTTGGGCTGTATTGGCACATAGTACATGTAAAAAAGGATTTATTTTAACCCTTCATAACACAGAGACTCTATGCCGGAGATTTGGCTAAGGTACGGCAATACCGATGTGGTGCTCGACATCAAGTTTGAAAACTTAGCAAACCAGATCTCTTCCACATTTCAGGTGCCACTGCAACAAGACGCCAAGACAGCAATAACATCTGGCGTGCCCCTAACTGATAAAATGCTCTTTCTAGGGCTGTCTGGCTCAAAGGCTGCGGCCAAGATTATAATGATGCTTGCAGAAGAAGCCCATACAAGGGGGTTCAGCTTTACAATCGATGTTCCGCACAAGATCGCAAGCATCTTGCGCGCCAACTTGACCGGCATCGAAACAACCTCAATCAATCGCATCGGTTACCAGTCACTGAATGAACGAATGGCCAAGTTCCAGAACACCATCATTGTTTCAAGTGTTGCATACGATCCGCTGTTTGGATTCGCAGGTGCGCCGACTACTTTACTGCGTAATTTGCTTGCGGATCAGATGGCAGAGGCGTTCAAGGCAAGAAAGGACAATAGGCCAGCACCTGGAGTTAAAGGAGATCCTCTCAAGATCGCCACTTCTGCAATTGAGAGCATACCGGCGATATCTATTGAACTGGTGGCTAACGGTGACAATGTTGGGGGAATCCATATCGGAAGCATCAAGGAAGCGTTTGACAAGGCAATTGCGCAACTTCAGTCAATCTCGATCGTGGAGGCTGAGCCGGTCAAATGTGCCATAATAAGTGCAAGCGACGAAGCCAGCACACATTCGACGCTTGCCAGTGCGCTCAACTCACTTTGGAACTCAATCCACATCGTCAAGGAGGGCGGCACGGCAATACTGCTTGCAGAAACCCGCGAAGGAGTTGGGGGCGGAGCGCTTCAGATGTTCATAGATGGCCGGCTCAAGCCAGAGCAGCTGTACCTAAGTCCCTACATCGATGGTCTTGAACATTTGCTGTTCATCGAAGAACTGCGGCTGAAATATGAGATGGGGCTTGTCTCGACCCTACCCCATTATTACACCAAGACAAAACTTGGTTTTACCACCTACTCTGGCACAAGGGACATCTTGCAAAAATTGCAAGAAAAGCATGGCAAGAACTTCAAGACACTCGTCTTATCAAACGCAGACATAACCCTGCTCAAGCCCAAGGCAGGATAGAGCTTGGGATTGGTGCAGTTACTATGGCGATGCCAAGGGTTATGAAAAAGAGCATCTTGCGCCTTTGGGAGAGTGATGTGACGTCATCTAAGGGAGCATTACTAGGGATCCTCTGACTAAGTATCAGGACTAGTATTGCCATCGGCCAAAATCCCATCAGAAACAGCGCTCCTATGCCTGCATATGTTATAATTCTGTGCCAGCGCTCTCCAAACATAGCACGAGCAAGATGCCCGCCGTCAAGCTGCCAAGCAGGGACGAGGTTGATTGACGTAAGTGCAAATCCTATCCAGGCAGCAAAAAGAAGAGGCGACATTACTAGAACCATGTTCTCCACCACCTTGTCGGTCATATGGAGTGTAGCAATCATGAGCAGGCAAGTATTGAATGAAAATAGCCTGTCTTCCTCAGATAGCCTCTGGTACTCATCTAGAGGTATGAGGGTAGATATAGTAGAGCCATAGATCGATACAATTACCGTTATTATCAACCCTGCAATTGGTCCAGCAAACCCTACGTCAAACATGACATTTTTGTTGGGCATATTACTCTGCTGGGTTATCAAGGCGCCAAATGTCGGTATAAAGCCGGGAACACCTGGTATAAAATATGGCCATGATGCCTTGATATTATAATACTTGAGAGCTATCATATGTCCAAGCTCATGTATACCCAGTATACCCATGAGTGATATCGTGTAAGCTCCTGCAAGCAGGACAGGATCGCTTACATAGGTCTTTGCAAATATACTGTTTGAGCGCATGAAGCCGTCGTAGAATACAAAGGTGACGGCAATTGCAAAGAATATTAGATGCAAAGGCAGTTTTCTTTTGGCTCTAATCTTTTGTTTTGGAACCTTAAATACAGCGATAACTACGCCATCCTCTATCTGGAGTCTTATGGCAGACGACAAGGCAGGCATCAGTCTTGAGAAATATTTCTGCCTTCTGGCAGTAGGGACCATGCCGATCTTGCTCAGCTCTTTAAGTAAGATCGGAAACTTATCCTTGATGTCAGTATCGGCTACCAGGAACTCAATGTAGTCTTCCCTGACGTTCAGCTGTATATCTTTTAATGTAAAGAATGATGAAACTATTGGAACTACACGAGAATAATCGCTGTTTAGGAAAGTAGTAGCCACTGAAGATTTCTTTTGGGTTAATCCAATTAAAGTATTGTTGTCATACAGAGGACATGTAAGATTAAATAGTGTGTTTCTGATGTTGTAGTTATTACTTTGCAAACAGCTCCTCTGCGAAAAGTGGGCGACTATGTTATACGCCGCTGCGAAGCGAGTGATCTCCAAGTGGTAATAGATATTAACATGGTCGCTCTGCCAGAGCACTACTCAGACTACTTTTTTGAATCGATTCTGCGAGAGCTTCCAGAGGCATTCATCGTTGCAGAGCTGAACAGCAAAATAATCGGCTACATTATGTGCAAGATTGAGTTTGGGTTTTCAAACTTTCGCAAACTAGGCTTTGTTAAGAAGGGCCACGTTGTTTCTGTTGCGGTGTTAGAAGAGCACAGAGGTAAGAGCATTGGCAAGGCACTGATGATTGAAGGAATTAACGGCGCAATGTACAGAAAAGCTGACGAGATATACTTAGAGGTAAGAATCAGCAATACAAGCGCAATCAAGATGTATCAGAAATTGCATTTTGAGATAAAATCCAAGTTGCGATCTTATTACAGGGACGGCGAGGACGCCTACCTTATGGCGCTAGAGCTGAGCTAAAAAGATTATTAAGATGCTGCAAATGCCTTTCCGCTATGAATGTTAAAAGAAAGGGGAGCAAAGGAGCCGGCGCTGTCCTTCTTTTTGTTTCTATTGCGGTGTTTATCACTTACGCCTATTTCCTGCTTGGTACAGAATGGAGTATGCAGATACTGCAGTTTACCGCCTTAGCTGCAGTAACAATCCTTCTGACCGTGCTTGGGTGGATAGGATATACAATGCTTACTGCGCCGAGGGAAGAGGAAAAGCAGGGCTAGTTTTCACTAAAACATCAGCCACTATCTGATATATCCTTGGGCCTACTCCTCTCACCACTCTAACCTGCTGCACAATATGGTTGTATTTTACAAAAGCTTTGTGTGCGTCCTGTAATCCCAGATTCTTGCTTGTCCTCTTGTTGTCGGCTTTGATATGAATGAAATAATGCACAACACCTTTTTTCTTGAGTGCAAGCACTGCAGAATCAACGAACTCTTTCGCGCTCTCAGGAAGCGGCATAAGCACTCGGTCGGCCTGACCTGCAAGTTTATCTTTGATTACTTCACCAGCATCTCCATGAATTGAAACAACCCTGTCCTGTACCTTGTTCAACTTAGCATTTGCTTCGCACAATTCTGCAGCAACAGCATTAGAATCAATGCTATAGACTTTACACGTCTTGTTCATTCTTGCCATCAGAATCGAATAGGTGCCCACTCCTGCGAACATATTGACTATGGTTTCGCCTTCGCCCACCATGTTTGCAATCCTGAGCCTCTCCGTTGAGAGCCGGGGTGAAAAGTATGTTTTGGCGACATCTACTCTAAACCTACAGCCATGCTCCTTGTACTCCGTAATTGTCCTGTTCTCGCCTGCAATGAACTCCAAGTTGCGGACGCGATAATCGCCTCTCACTGGCGAGACCTGAGCAAAAACCGCCTTCGCACTCTTAACATGAGCAAGGATCGTGTCAGCTATAAACTTCTTTTTTGGCATCAGCTCGTTAGGTATTTTGATGATTACAATATCACCTATCTGGTCAAATGCTGAATATACTTGTGAGACTTCGTCTGATGATAGAATGTTTGATAGTATGTTTTTCAGCATGTGCGGCATTTACTGAATCTTCGTGTAGTAATAGTTGCCAGATTCCTTCTGTTCGCGGTCGAGCCTGCCGCCCTCTTTGTTGACGCGCGGCCTGCCCGTTGTTTCGTCACGTCTATATGTAATTGAAAGTGCCTTGAGAAAGCGGTTCATACCCTCCTCTTTTTTAATCGGCTCAGTGGCAGAGCCTTCAACGCCCTGCTGTCCTTCAAATATTACCAAACTATCGGCCACAAGATCGATCAGCTGTATATCATGGTCAATAATAATTGCTGACTTACCCTGAGCCCTTACAAAGCGTTGGAGAAACTTAGCTACTGCTATCCTGTCTTCCGCATCAAGAAATGCAGACGGCTCATCCAGCGCGTAAATATCTGCTTGGCGCAAGAGAGACGCTGCTACTGCGACCTTCTGGAGCTCGCCACCGCTCAGGTTCTTGACATTCTTTTCAAAGAGTTTCTTTACACCCAGTGGGATAATGATCTGCTGTTCTACAGATGATCCTTCAATTGGGTTCATATATGCCGTATACATCAGTGACCGTACGTCACCATCATAGTCTTGGTGCAGGTACTGCGGCTTGTAGGATATCGTGGCGCCGATATCTATTTTGCCCGAATCAGGCTTGTCTACGCCTGCCAGCATTCGCATAAAGGTAGTTTTGCCAAGTGCGTTGGCACCAATGATTCCGATTATCCCACCCCTTCTTATCTTGCCACCCGCCACATGGAGTTTAAAGGATGGAAATGATTTGGTTAAGTCGCCATAGCTGGCAATAGGGATATCCAGAAGGACATCTTCGTTTGAAGAAGCAATATCAAATCTGAACGCCTTGTCTCGAAAGCGCACGTTTTCAGTAGGCAAAAAGCCTTCAAGGAAATTGTTGATGCCCACTTTTGTGCTCTGCATGCCAGAAACGATGCCGTATGCTCCAGGCTCACCATAAATAATATGGACATAGTCTGATAGGTAGTCAAGAAGTGTCATATCGTGCTCTACAACCATCACATTCTTGCCCTGCTCCGCCAGCTCTCTTATCACTTTGGCGACGGTAAGCCGTTGGTAGACATCGTTATACGAAGATGGCTCGTCAAAGAAATAATATTCAGCATCCTTTGCGGCAGCTATAGCCACTGCAAGTCTTTGGAGCTCGCCACCGCTCAGCTGTGCGATGTCTCGATCCAAAATATTCTGCAGGCCAAGCTGTGGTACTAACTTGTCAGTCACTTTTCGCTCGTCATATCTCTTCAACAGTTCCTTTGGCGTCCCTTTGAATGCCTTTGGTATGAGGTAGACTAGCTGCGGTTTGATCGAAGCGCGCATCGTGCCATTTGCTATTTTTTCAAAGTGGGATTTCATTTCAGTGCCTTGATAATATTTCAGAATCTCATCCCATGAAATTTCTTGATCATACTTCCCAAGGTTGGGTTTCATATTGCCAGACAAAATGTTGACGATTGTAGACTTGCCCATGCTGTTTCTTCCAACTAAGCCAACAACTGCACCCTTCTTTAACGTCGGCAGTCGGTAGAACCTAAATGAATTAATGCCATACTGGTGGACTTTATCTTCGGAGAGCTCTTTTGCAAGGTTGACAATTACTATGGCATCAAAAGGGCACTTCCTGATGCAGATGCCACATCCTGTGCATAGATCCTCGGCTATCACAGCTTTGCCGTCATCTGGACGTTGGATAATGCACTCACCACCAGTCTTGTTTACTGGGCAGTAGACGATGCATTCCAGGCCACATTTTCTTGGTTGGCATAACTCCTCGTCAAGTACTGCCACTCGATGAGTACTTTCTGCTTCAGAATTGCCCAATTATATGTAATTTTTGTAATAAAGCATTATATACATACCGCTTCAGTCGCGACAATTTTCAAAATTTTGTATACTCGCTAGGCCACTATTTGCCAGATTATTTTATTCATATTTGCTCTTTTTCAGTTGGAACCTTTCCAGGCTTCAATAATCAACAAAGTACTTTTTCATAACGCCTGACATCTTCATCTTGCTTGCCACTTCTCTGCGGTAGATCTCCACATGCTTGTCCCTCAAATGCTTCAATGCAAGTCGGACCTCGTCCCCACAAAGCCTGCACTTCGCCTTTCCAAACATTGCCAGCTTTATTTTTCCTTCAATTGCCTTTTGAGCCTTCCGTTTGATTGGCCCCATGGAACACTTGCGGTATAGTTCTCTCCATACATTTTAGTGCAAATGATATGACATGCCTCATGTAATTTGGCTGTAACGTGTCCATAGAGTGGAATAACACCCAGTCAAGGCTTGTACAGCAGCAACAACAGTCATCCAGGGGAAAAGGGAAAGGAGAACTGTAGGTCATCAACCAGTAGAATCTTTTTCTAACAATGTATTAGCAGATGGAAAGATTAAGCTAGCTTGCAGCAGCGCTGTTGGTGGCAATTTACTGCCAAATTTCCTGCGCTTATTCTTAGAGTTACCCAGTGATGAAGACAAAGTTTCCGTGGCAGACTTTATAATCGATTCCTATAACCAGCAAAATATCTCTCTTAGTACAAAGTGTGTTTACCTCTCAAGCGTGGTCTACCTCCCAAGATACCTAGGACATAAAAAATCATTCAAGGACATGACATCTTAGGACGTATGACGTAATTCATGGCGGCTGCCTTCACAGCTTCAAACTTCCACTGAAAGTAGACCCAGATCAGCGATGGATTAACACCTTTAAGACTCATGCGTTGGTTTGCTCAAAGTTTTTCCGATGGCTAGCATATCCTGATTTGTTGAAACATGAAGAAAGGAACAGAGGATGCCGTTACCTCCAGCACTCAAGGGGTTGCGCTTTCCACCAAAGTAAGGACCTAAACCACATGTCAATAATGCGGACCTTTGGACTTTGGAAGATGATGTCATCTTTCTCAAGTATTGGGAAGACCCCAGGATAGCCTGCTACCATGCAATGTCTCGTGAAACGAGCGCAAGACTTAGGTAGTTGTTGGCTATCAAAATTGGAGATGTCAAGATCAAAAAGGCGGGCTCAAAGATGTATGCCGAAGTAGAGATCGGACGATACTGGAAGGTTAAGAAGATCAGAACGGCACCTTTGATAAACTCACTGCCATATTACAAAGCCGGGATAGCTTAGCATCCAATGCCTGGCAATCCAAATGCCTATCCTTTCATAAACTATGAAAATAGTGCCAAGTATCGTAATGCACCTCTAGGATCTACCTCTTTACTTGGCATTTACAGCACTTATTTACGTAAACACCATTTCTCAAAGTTGCTAGAAAGACCTGATGTGCCACCTGAAGACAAGATCAAGGTAAAGCAAGTGATACAAAAGCCATGGAATCCCTTCATCCATAGGCATACAGGATTACATAAAAAGCACGGCTTCTCAATGAGCGTATGTTAAGACAGCATGCTGGATGGAAAAAGACAAGTTCAATGGCAGAGATCTATACTCACAGGTTAGGTGATGAGAGCAGCGAAGACTTGTTTTTGGCAGATGGGATCGATGTCAAGAATATCGATAACAAAGATCAAGAAGCAACTCAACAGGCATTACAGTCCATACCCGCATTGCAGCGAGCCAAACAAGCTAACCTCAAAATTCTGTAATAACTGCCAGATGGTATTGGCATTTGATGCTTTCAACGAAACCATAAAAGACGCTGAAGAAAGCAAAAAGAACGTGAAGAGATAAAAGCCCAACTGAAAATACTGACTGCAAGCAAACACATCAAATCTTTTCAAGGTTTTGAGGGGGCAGGAAAAGAAGAATGAGCTTAAACTGTACGTGTGGGATGAGAAGAAGGAAGGACCCATGAGACAGCATAAGTGCTAGAGGCTTCTTTAGAGCAACAAGAAAAGATTTGATAATGTTTCTATAGTATAGGAACATATATTTGAGCGTACAAGGTATAGACTTCTTGTCACAGAGTAGTATGAAAGATAGTTTAATAGAATTATAATAATGGCTGTATCTGGGAATCAACCTGCTATATTGCCAAGTCTTTGTCACATCTACAGACAAGAGGTATGTAATGTATAAAAGCGATAGCTTCGAACCGGTAACAAAACCCACCAGCTGGTCTATCTTGGATCAGCTGGCGGGGATGCGATCTACGTGAGCCTCTCTAGGAGCGTAGAGTCTCACGCACTCATTCAAATACACTTTTCATATGTTAAGTTTTTAGAGAATTTTTATTTGTATTAGATTTTGTTCTATAGTACTAGAAAATGCTTTTGGGAATATGAAGTCTATAGAAACACCGATAGATATTTTAGCACCATCATTATAGCAATCTGGCCGCAATCACTATAAAGTAGAGCTTCCAAAGTAGCAATAAGATACCCTGTCCGTCCATCCGTTACGTCTGGACGTGACAAACGATGTCACATACAACAACAACAACGACCACCACGATCCGAAAAGAAAGGAAAAGGGAAAAAGAAATCTATAATCTATAGGGAGGGAGCGCGCGGGAGCTTTCTTCTTGCATTCCATTCCATTCTATTGCTCCCGTTTCTCTATCTATCTATAACTACGACTACTACGACAACAACTGCAGCAAACCCTTTCGCTTTAGTTCCTGTAGCAAATTATCAAATGTTTCAGGGTCGTTTGGATGATAGATTCGCTTTAACTGCTAAGTTCGGGTCTCCTATTTCCTCTATGATTCACTTTAGTACAATTGCTAATTCTGAATCCAAATCATCGGTGAGGATATCAACGCCTGGGGTTTTACCTCTCAGTTTTGCTGCTAACTCGAAGTTATCTCTTTCTTCAAAAAACGATATCGTTACTTCCATTATTCTAGAAATGTCAACATTCATTATTTCTATAGCAGCTTGCTCTTGAGTTATCAGTCCGCTCTTTGACTTCATTCTTTCACGTATGGTGGTATATAGTAATCATCATGCTTACTCGTTCTTCTTGGGTTAGAGTCCCAGTATTTTCTCGTTTTCTTTGTTGCTTCAGTTAGTTACGGAGATTGAAATGCTCAAGGTAGTATTGTATTTGGTAGCGAGGATCAGCATAAGCCTATAAAATACTCGTCTCGCTTGGTAAACTGAACTCGGCATCTACAACTACCAGAGTGGAAACAATTAGAGGCTAAAATATCAGAGGCACAGGGATGAGAAAGAGAGGGAGAGTCATAACGAAGGTATATGCGTGTATGTGTCTGGTCGTGGCAACAGGAGAACATGTACATGCACACAACCCTCTCCCGTTCTCACACTCATTCTTATCTTCCTCTGTTTTTCCTTCAGGGTTATTTCTCACAATTTAGCATAAACTTTGATAAGATTCGTACCTGACTTATCAGAGCAACAGTGCATGTACAGGCTGTTCATATGAAACATTCAATGCAATTATTCTACGAGTATTGCAATATTTTTGCTTGTTGTCGCAAGTCAGTCAAGTCCTTCGTATTCAAACGTCGTGCCCTGATAAAGCGTATTCTCAATAGCAGTAGTCTCAACCGTAGGTGTGAAGTAGAAGTCTTTTCTCGCTTTAAGTCTGACATCCCTGCTAATCCGAACCATATTGCCATTGTGTCTTAAAGCAAGAGTCCGAATTATCTTCTGTTCTTTAAGTAGTTTTTCTAATTGATCATTTACACCTTCTATGGTAAATGAATGTGCATCCCATTTTCGTACTTCAATTTCAAGAGATCGTTCCTCGCTCATTGTTTTGGGGTGTATGTACGTTATAACTTAAAAAATGATCCTTGTTGCATTAATATTATCATTATCATCATCGTGGGCCCCCTACAGGTTTTTGCTTGTTCTAATGAACTTTAGTTTCTTGCCGCATATACTGCAGCAACAACAGGTAGTAGATCGCTGTTTCATTTTCTTCTTCAAGAGTATCTTGCTATTTGCCGCTGCAGTCATTCCAAGCCGTCAAGCTCCGCAAACAACCTGTCTGACTCATGCACCTTTACTGTTCTTTAATAGAGTCTTCTTTTGCAAAATGATGGATCCAACTTGTTCAATATAGTCGATAGACCTAATAGCGTCTATTTGCAGCTGGAAGGTTTTGTTCACTTCTGGCTTGTTCTCATCATGATTAATTTGCTCTTTTAGGAAAGATATTCTCTCGTCGATTATTTGTGGTAGACTCAACATCATATATCTAGAGAAACCAAGATCCAGAGGATGATTATATCAGGGATAGCACCATTAAGGGAGGGGTTTTACCTGTGAGTGCCGCTGTGGCATAATTTTAGACTTATCTTATTCATATGGAAATCATAATACTAACTGACTGATTGACTGTAAAGTGTCGCCTACAAACTTTATGTCACAAAAAGATATGCTGACTGCTTGTATAAAATAATGAACCATCTAAAATTCTGAAAATTGATCTCTTTGTAGATGTCACGAGAGACATTGTTCATTTCAAACCTCATTTCTTTGACTTGCAAAAAAATATTTTTAACTATTTTGCATGTCAATGATGAAAAAATTATGCCCCTTAATTTTTTGGTTTAACAGATTCCGAATTTTCAGACTATATGGTTAAATATATTATGGACATGTTTATTTGAAATGACTTTGGTAAAAATACACGTTATTGCTGTAATAACAGCAATAATAGTAATTGCAACAGCCACAACAATGACAGGTTTTCCGAGTGTTAGCACCGTCTTTGCTACGCCCCTTACCTTTGGTCCCCCTGAACAAGTCGGTAATGACACGACGACAGATACAACAACAACACAGCCGCCAGTAGGACAACAACAACAGACTATTCATATAATCAAGGACGGCACAAACTCGTATGTCATATCTGGTAGCTCGTCCAGTGTTGGCAGCTTTGATACAACTTACAGAGTTGTAGGGGAAACAAGTGCAATAAGGGCGTCAGAGGATCTAATCATAGCTACCATCATATCTGATTTCAGTACCTCTCTAACAATAGGATATGTAATGGTAGGCAATACCACTACGGCGACTGCTGGTGCTGCAGACGGTACTACTCTACCGAATCCATTTGCAACTCCCGAGCAGATAACCGAAAGAATTACAAGCGACCTTAGGAGGGTCATAGGCGAAGCAGAGAGCAATACATCACAGGGTCAGCATGTGGAGATAAAGTGCGAGTTCGGTATGACCTTAGAGGATATGCGATGCCATTACATTCCGTTAGTTGGAGGAGGAGCGGGCACCTTGCTGACTACCGCACCAACTAACACTACCGCACCAACTACCCCGTTAGAAGGAGAGTAATAACCTTAAAGAAGAACAGAGCGCAACATTAACAATCCTTAATTTTTTTATTTTTTATTTATCTTATCTTTTGAATCACTACTAGGTAGCTAACTAATGGAGATTGAATGGTTCTTGATGAGAATGATCTAATTTATGTCAATGCAACAATAATTTTGGATAATCCTATTGTTCTTATTCTTACTTCTCCGTCAAGGACTGACTGATACTTCTTCTTCTTTTGTCTGACTGATTGATTGCAGCAGCGGTAGATTCTCTATACATATATACCAGCCCGCACCCATTACGGTATATTTTTCTATATACATTTTAGTCATTCTTTATTAAGATAAAACTACACAGACCCCGGAACTGTTGGCAACAAGAACTCTAACTGTAGCAGATATCCACACTACCACTGTTATCATGAACGCTTTGAACCATTCAATGTTATAGAACACCTTAAGCGCAACCAGCCAAATTACGCCGCCTACTAATGAGGATATGAGTCCGTTGCCAAAAATATAATAAGCCACAAGATTATAATTGTCGAAACGACAAGCCCCACTATGAATGTGAGGGCTGACAGCAAGTCATTTGTCATGTTTGCATTTCATGTTTTTGAGGAAGAGATTATTTAAGCCTCGGATGTCTGCGTCTATCGAAGCAACGTTAAATTAGCCCTTTGGCAAATATTAGGATAAGCCGGTCATAGCGGCAGGGTGCGACCCGGTCCCATTCCGAACCCGGAAGTCAAACCTGCTGTCGCTGCTGTGTTACTGATCTGCGAGAGCGGTCGGGAAGCAGCAGTGCTGGCATCTTTCTCCCACTACTTTTCATAGTCTCCCAAGTGTATCGTCTTGACTAATTGCTTGACATTATACCCTATCAGATCTATTGTCGGAAAGGCTGAAGCAAGGCCGGCCGGCTCCCATGCCTGTGTTTCTATGACGCAGCAATAGTTTGTTGCTTTTATAATTATCCTTTTCAATTCTTCCTTCATTATGTTTCTTGCAAAATCCTTTGACAATACCGCGTCTTTTGCCAGCATGTTTGCAATCACGCCGCCGCTCCATCCCATATTTATCACCTTACCGTTAGACAGCGTGTAGTACGGCGTGGCGTCGAGCAGCTTGTGGGCATTGTCGTCGGTATCTACAATAAAGTCATTTTCTACAAGGCAGTAGATATCATAGAATGGCCCCATGCGCATTACTTCCTCTATGCCGACGAAGTCGATGCTGCCACTCAGCATCCGGACAAAGCCGTCCCTGTTTGAGAGCCATCGCTCAAAATACGGTCTTTTTGTAGGATGCACATCCAGCTCCATGCTGCCTATTCTGCAACTAAAGTCCTGCTCTTGAAGGGCTAGCACAAGTGCGCTCAGCGGGAACGGCGGCATATATTCTCCATCATGCTGGCAGCTGCTTTTCGTCTTCCATCAGCAGTTTGACAAGTGTTCTTACTCCAAAGCCACTAGCTCCTCGATGGTTGTAGCTTTTCTCATGCGTTCCTTCTTGCATCCATGCAGTGCCAGCAATGTCAATATGTACCCAAGGGACATCGTTGACGAAGTTGGATAGGAATGCTGCAGCGGTGATCGCTCCACCAGGCCTGCCTCCAATATTCTTGATATCTGCATAGGTGCTCTTGATCTGCTCGTGATATTCATCGTAGAGCGGAAGCTCCCACATCTTTTCTCCAGTCTTATCGGATAGCTTGCGCAGCCTGTCTACCAACTGTTTGTTGCTGCCTACTACCGCGGCTACGTTGGATCCAAGTGCAATTACGGCAGCACCAGTGAGTGTAGCTAAATCAATTACAGCCTTTGGACTGCATGTGGCGATCCCATATGCTAGGGCGTCGGCAAGTATCATGCGGCCCTCGGCATCCGTGTTGAGCACTTCGACTGACTTGCCGTTATACATTCTGATTATATCGCCGGGTCTGTACGAAGTAGCTGACGGCATATTTTCAACAGATGGGACAATGCCTACAACGTTGACTGCCAACTTCATCGAAGCGACTGCCCGTATAACGGCTAGAACTGTGCAACCGCCACATTTATCAAATTTCATTTCATCCATCTTTTCGCCAGGTTTTATAGAAATGCCCCCGGTGTCAAAAGTCACCGCCTTGCCTACCAGCAGATAGGGTTTTTGCTGAGGGTCGCTTGCGCCAGTGTATTCAAGGACTATGAGCTTGGGGGGGTTATTGCTTCCCTTGCCCACCGCCACAATACCACCCATCCCCATGTTTTCAAGCTCATAACGATCCATTACTCGTACCTTCATGTCGTAGTCTTGCGCTAGCGAAACGGCAATACTTGCCAGATGGGCCGGCGGGCAGTCGTTTGGTGGCAGGTTGCCGATGTCGCGTGCAAAGTTTACCGCTTCGACTATAAGGTTTGCCTTCTCAGCAACCGACTGAAACTTTAGAGAATCAGAATTGATCAATATTGTAACTTCTTCAATTTTTGTGACAGGCTCTTTGACCTCCTTGTACTTGTCAAACGAGTATAATGCAAGAGTGATTCCCTCTGTCATAGCCTCTACAAGCCCTTCGTCAAGGTTTGAGAACTGTAATATTGAAAATTCCTTTATTCCCAGCTCTCGAGCCTTCCGCGTTGCCTTGCCCGCACAGATCCGCGCACTTTCGTCCGTGAATTTTTCCCGCTTGCCAAGACCAAGCAGCATTATCTTTTTCATTGGCCCCTTGCCCAAAGTATAAACTACTATCGACGAGCCAAATGTCCCACGGAACTCTTTGTTTTCCAGCGTTTCCCGGATGGAAGAAGAGACTGACGGGTCTAGCTCTTTTGAATGTGGAAAATCCTGCTCGCCTTCAAATACACCTATCACCAGAAGCGGAGTCTGCTTTTGATCTATCTTAGCCTTCTCAACTTTGACCTGTACCACGACTACTAGAGTTCATTATCGACTTTATTTTAAGTTTAAAACAGCACAAGTAACATGAGGTGTTGAGGCGAAATCGCCTTATTGCACTTGAGCTATCCCTGCGCTCTGCCAAATTAGCTTTCACATTTGTCGGGCAGAAGTGATGCAGAGGATTACTACCTTAGGGGTCAGAACATGCCTCTGCATTCTCAGCTGCTACCTACTCATTCAGTAGAGAAACCGTCTCTATGCCGATGCCCATATAGACTACGATATAGTCATTGCCCTCAAACACATCTTTTGCCTTCATAAAGGGCAATGGCAATTGCTATGTGTTGAACCTGAAAGTCGTTCCTTTGCTTAGTGTGCCAGCAATCCTCTTTAATACATCCGTGAGCGTATAGCATGAGATATTGTTGGTATTGTCAAATTCGCATGACACGCTAATATTGCTAACCTTTCCTCTTCCCCGTACAATGCCTATGAGAATTTCCTTTGCCAATGGCAGCAGACCCGATCGTGCGCCATGAGCACCGCTCTTGTTAATAAGCCAGAACATTTTAGTTGCATCATAGTCGGTAGGAAAGATCATATCCTTGGCTTCCTTGGCTACCTGCGAATAGTAGTGGCCCGCTGCCCTTATCCAGCCGCGAGAAAGCATGCTAGCCACTTTGGCGAACTTGGCGCAAGAATAGCACTTGTCGTCATAAATAAGGAGTGGTCGTTTGAAAGATGAGGATAATGACGACACGATGTATATGAAACTGTGCTGTCGAACTTTTAAATCTTAAGGGGAGAGACATTACCGAGCTATATCTTTTTATTTTCCTGCAATGAGTTTTTTCTTATATTGCTGTTTACATGGGGGAATCACTATGGGCTTTAAAATGCGTTACCTTGACCTCAAGAGGAAAATCCGGGATGCGCGCATGTGGGCAATTCAAGGCATCACTGAGGCGGGTTCGGGCCACCCCGGTGCCTCCTTCTCTGCTGCTGAAATAATGGGTACTCTATATTTTAAACGGATGAGGCACGACCCATCAAACCCAAACTGGAGCGAGCGCGATTATTTCATTAATTCAAAGGCGCATTCAGCGCCCGGCTTTTACTCGACACTTGCAGTTGCAGGCTACTTTCAGCCTGAAGAGCTGAGGACTCTCCGTCAACTTGGTTCTCGCCTTCAGGGGCACCCAGTAAGGTACTCAGAACACCAAAAGCAACATAGCGTGCCAGGTATTGAATACTCGGGAGGTTCAGAAGGGATTGGGCTTTCAGTCGGCATCGGCATTGCACTTGCAAAAAAACTAGATGGCAAGAAGAATAGAGTATTTGTATTGATTGGCGATGGCGAGTCAGATGAGGGTCAGATATGGGAGGCTTCTATGGCCGCCGGCAAATTCAAACTTGACAATCTAGTCACCATTTTGGATCGCAACCGCATCCAGCAGGACGGCTTTACTGAAGACATTATGCCACTTGATCCCATGAAGGATAAGTGGACCGCATTTAACTGGGAGGTCTTTGAGGTAGACGGTCACAGGGTCGAACAAATACTGGACGCTCTCAACAAGGCTGCGCAGGTGCATGACAAGCCCGTCATGATACTTGCCAATACTGTCAAAGGAAACGGTATACGCCACATGGCAAACAATCCCCAGTGGCATGGAAAAGCACCGCCCAAGAGGCAAACTGAAGTGCTGCTGGAAGAGCTAGAGAGCGAGTGTCTGATCGCGCCTTCAATAATAGCAGGCGAGCGTGAGAACTACGAGGACAAAATAAGGAAGGTCGAGCGCGAAGGAGTCGATATGATCCATTTAGATGTGATGGACGGCCGGTTTGTTCCAAACACTACATTCTTTGCTGATACTATCAAAAAACTAAGGAGACTAACCAGTCTGCCGTTTGACACTCACTTGATGATAGAAAACCCACTAGAGAAAATACAGGATTACATCGATGCAAGATGTGATATCATCACAGTGCATGCAGAGGCGTGCACCGAAAATGAGTTTAGAGAAATTCAGGAAAGACTGATCGACAACGGGATCAGCCCAGGCATTGCAATTAATCCGGGCACCGATGTGCCAAAGTGGATGTACCACAGCTTGCATAACCTTGATGTTGTCATTGTTATGTCGGTTAACCCCGGCTCCGCAGGCCAAAAGTTCATGCCTGAAGTATTGACCAAGATGGTAGTGCTTAACAAGCAACTGAGGCAGCATGGCTTTAG